>Ga0351886_10168_pt1 | contig 32231 bp, 29 predicted proteins | sample TotcelFGM3001L14_FD_206761 | JGI IMG/M metagenome (GOLD analysis project Ga0351886, IMG submission 206761) | Enriched cells from coal bed in the Powder River Basin, Montana, United States - Total cells FGM rep3 HSBNCT.FGM.300.1.L14 ... | reverse complement strand
CCTTTCGGTACCCTGGAAGTTTATGCGCTCGACCTCGGCCGCACTCTCCACACTGGCCTCGGCATTGGTTCGGGCTGCCAGGTGCACTACCACATCTACACCCCGAAGCAGCGCCTCAAGGTCGGCGGTGAGGATATCTTCCTCTATGAAGCGGAATGAAATCCCGTCGGGCAGGTTAAAAAGCGACGGATAACGTTGGGTAGCCAGGTTGTCTACCAGATAAACGTTATGATATCGGTCTGGAGGGATGGAACGGATAAAGCGCGAGCCAATATGGCCGAGCCCCCCGGTGATAAGCAGATTCATAGTGGTTATTTCCTTTCATATAACGTCCTTTGCCTCAGCGGAGATAGTGATGGCTACAGGAACGATAGTACTCAACGGTTTTGTTCAGGCCCTGCTCCAGGGTGGTGCATGGGGACCATCCGACGAGACCTTTGAATTTACGGTTGCTGAAGACTGCATCCCCCATCTCGATCGCCTTGCGCTCCTCAGGCCAAGGGATATGGCGAACGCTACCCGAACCGATGTGGCGCACGGTCTCTTCAGCTATCCGGGCAACGCTGTAGTGGTCATCTCCGACTACAAAGAACACCTCGTCGTTGGTCGCATCAACCTGTGAGGCTAGCATCAGAGCTCTCACCGCATCATCGACATACAGCAGGTTTCTCAGCTGCTCACCCTTGCCGAACACGGTGATTTCCTTCCCCTGTAGTGCCAGCCCGATAAAGAAATTGTTGAAGGTGAAATCGGAGCTGTGTATGGCGGCCCGGGGACCGAAAACATTTGGCAGGCGCAAAACCGTGACGGGAATTCCATAGGTTCTGCCGTATATCATAACATACTTCTCGGAGACGCTCTTGCTGGCGGAATAAACATCGGTGGGGAATTCGGAGTGGTTTTCATCCGCCGGTTTGTAATGCAGCGGCCCCAACTGGGTGGTCGTGCCGAGGTGGACAATCTTGACCCGTCGGTTGAACCGCCGTGTAGCTTCAAGCAGGTTAATAACCCCCTTGCTGTTCACATCGCTATTGATCCAGGGTTCCCGCATCGAAAAGGGATGGGACGTGGAAGCCGCACAGTTGAAAATAACATCCTTGTCGTCGATGACCCGGCAAACTTCGCTGAAATTGAGGATATCGGCGCGCATGACCTCAACCTTGCCCTGCAGCCCGTCAATATTAAAGAGATTGCCGCCTGAATTTGGGTCAAGGCAGTCATAAATGCAGACTTTGGCACCTGCCTGGAAGCACGCGTGAGCCAGGTTGCTGCCGATAAACCCGAAGCCTCCCGTGATGAGAATTCTCAGGCCCTTGAGCCCGGGAAGCCGGTTACTGTCGCTGGTCATGGCTATCACGCCCCTTTCCCCTTTTCCCCCGGATACTTAGGATAGTGTTGCCTTGGGCCTCAATCTGGTCAGCGGTTAGCTTCATGGCGCCGGCGAGTTTGATTTCTCCCAGTGCTATCTGGAGGTAAAAGGGCATGTACTTTAACGTAACTTCAGAATTGCAGCACGACAGGGTAGCCACTCTGACATGATCGTGAAGGAGCATGCAGCGCTGCGCAGGTTACACTATCGGATCAGTAAAGTGACAAATAAATGTCTTAGTGATCAATCGCTTGGACCTGCCTGTTCTGTCAGTGGCCAAACGTCACCGCCACTGCCAATCAATCAAAGTACGCCAGCAATTAAATCTGTTGTATGTTTTATTTGGAGGCTTAGCTTCGAGTTCACTCGTTTATTTTTATTGCCTTTCTGAAGTTCTCTAAAATATCAATTCTAAATCTATTGTTCGGTTTTTTTCCTGGCTTTAACCATTATCATTAGATTTCTATCGCCCTTCCACCGGTAATTAGATATCTCTACTTCTTCAAGGTCAAGATGACGAAGAATAGCGCTTATTTTAGGAACCGTATAGCAGTTTTTATGGAATTGTCCCTCAGCATTCTGCGGGCCATAGATACTTGCGGTTAGATAGCCCCAACGGCTTTCCGTAGAATAAGAATACTGCCCAAACCAGTGTTGTTCGGCAATTGCTTGTGGATCATTCCTAAAAAAATCTCTCCAATCATCCTTGGCTTCTAACCAGAGTCGGACAGTCTCCTCAAAATCAGGTACTGAAAATATAAAAATCCCCCCTGGTTTTAATACCCTTTTTACTTCATAAAAAAGTATAGGCTCTTCGAGGAATGAGAGATGTTCTAACAAAGAATCAGCACGAACTTCGGTTACGCTCGCATCAGGAAATGGAAGATTAAATATGTCGTATTGATAGATTTCGACCCCATCGGGAATTTGTTCTGACGGATATCGAGATTTTATTACGTCTAATGTATCCAAGTCAATATTGATGTATCCTGATAAGGGGCGACCTGCACATCCAAGGTTTAGCTTACATTCACTTTTCACACAATTAGTTTCCATTTTTCTTTTAACCCTCAAATGATAATAGCTTATTTATATACTGTTCGGTACTAATTACTTGGGATAGCAAGTAAAACAGCACCATCGCAGCCTATCAGTGCTACAATGGTTTAGCAAAAAATACAAGCATTGAAAGGAGTTATGGGGCTTATGGCACATTGTAGCACACTCATGGGTCAATTACTACAACTCATGCCAAGACATGTTTTCGATCCCCTGGTGGACAGCCATGCTGGCCAGGGCCGAACCCCCGAAAATGCACCTATTGTCCCACCTGGGGGCCAGGTTGTTTTGCCAGTGGGTTGGAAACTAAGAAGTACCAGGGTTGGCGCCTTTTTTGGTGTCACCGAAACCATCGGAGGAAACAAAGACCTGAGAGACATACCTTGGTTCCGCCAGTGTTGGATTTTGTGGCTCCAAGTTACCGGCACATTGCTCCCCGATCAGTTTGTATCCATGGGTGGCCTGTTTGAGCTTGTCTTCAGATAAGATACGACAAGCCACGAACGATGTAACTCCAAGTTCTGGCCTCACCTTTTGGACCATGAACCGCTCCCGCCGGTGAAGAGGCAAACGGTCCAGTATTAAGATTCGGGGCTGCGTTTTCAATAATGCCGCTAAGCTGCCATAAGGATCTTCAAGATAATGCAAAACTGACCCGCAAAGGATTACCTCGGGCTTTGCGCCAGCCAGAGCCTCATTGGTCGACGTAAAGAAGGAAAGCTTGTTTTCTGAAAAATTGGCACGCCCATATTCGACCACTTCGGGGAGTTCTACGACCCTCCACCATTCTATACGATCCGGAATAACTCGCATGGTATGGAAATAATAAGTTGCAAAGCTACCTCCGAAGTCAAGCACCCTCACGTGGTCGCCAGCAAGGAGGATGGCTGCCAAGATTGGGAAAAAAGAATGGCCCGGCTCCTGCTCACCACGTCGGACTCGCTCGGCAGCGGCGCCACCTATAGAGGGGTCGGTTGTTTTAAATGTGGGATGCAGCGGTAGCAACGGCTTCCCAATTAGGGTAATCACCAATAAGACCATAATCCTGGTATAATTTCCGTAAGGCACGAGTTAACATCGGAGGGAAAATATCTTTGGCAAGTTTACGGAGAGACATAAGGCGCACCTTTTATCCGAGATTACGCGACAACCTTGGATACCTCTGTCCAAAATGGTTTTGGAGCCTCTTTGGCCGAGTAAAATCTCCCAAACGATCCTCTTCTCGAGGCCAATTCTTTTCGCATTTGGAAATATAACTCAAATTGGGCCTAAATTCAATTTTCCCCAGATTATGAGCGCCGTCCCAAAAAGCGGATAAAGCGGCGGCAGAACGCTCCGCAACTCCATTCGGCCCCTCTCCATTGTTATTATCAACTAACTAAATATCATCAAGTATCGATGCGCCATTACTTGGTATAAACGATGAGTGTATAATATGATCAAATCTATCAAAGGGAAACATTTCAAGCCATGAATCCACCGATAAGTTTATAATGCGTGTTGATGTACCATTAATAATATTTTGATAATATTTATATTGGTCCATAATTCCTAAATATCCCAGAAGTTCTGTTTCAATGCCCTTAATCCAAATGCTCTCGAAATCTTTACGTATATCTAGTTCATTGGGGTAGAAATAGGAATTAGTTTTCTTGTAATTTCTGAGCCTATTGTTGTCACACCCGAGCAGGTATATGCGCTCATATCCCATGTAGATCATGAGGGGCAACAGCAGAATAGATCCCGTCTCGAGGCCGAGTACCGGCCGCAGGAGATTGATCTGTCGTCCAATAACGCATGGGGCCAGATAGAGATAAAAGACCTCACGCCCGGGGAAAAGCCCGAATTGTTGTACCATATCATAGGACTGGTGGCCGAGCAGGATCTTCGTCCGGGGCGGCAGGGCCCGGTCCGCCTGCCGGAGGTTTTCGATATAGGTCTCCGGGATCATCTCTTTATGATAAGGGGCAAAGCCATGGAAAACCGGATTTATGAGCTGGATATCGTCATGCAGGAAAAAGTTGCTGATGCTAAAACAATCCTCGCCCGCCAGAAGTTTGAGATTTTCCTGCTTGATACTCGGGCCGGTGGCCAGGAGAAAGGCGCGTTTCCCCTTTCCCAACCCCTTGAGTTTCAGGTTATTCCGCAACAGTCCCTTATGTGGATACGACAGGAACTTCAATTGCAACGCCAAGGCGCACAGCGACCGGTAAGCGATGGGCGGCAGCCATTCTTTCAGCCGGGAGGTATTCATGCATTCACCTCGACGGCGGCACAAAGCGATTCCCGGCTGATTATGACGCCGGTTGAGACCAAGGGCGCTCTTCGGCGTACCTCGAATCGGTCTCCGGGGCAAAGATAACGGATCGAAGCCTTGATGTGCCCTGCGGCCCCCGGATCACCGGCGCAGAACAGGATGTTTTTACCAAGGCTCATAAAATATGTTCTAAAGTCCGGGCCTGGCGTTCAAGCCTGACAAATTTATCGTATTCCGACCTGGGGGAGATGACCTGGTTAAGGCGATAGTGCAACAGCATAAGCACAGAATACCAGGCGATCTGGCGCATCATCAAGGATAGCCCCTGTAAGGACGTGCCATAGTGCTCGGCCACCACCGCCAGCCGCGCTCGAAGGAGCGCCTCATCCGGTCCATCCCCGAGACCAAAGCGTTGCACCAAAAAGGCCAGGTCCCATGCGGGTGAGGTGAAATGATGCACACTCTCCTCGAAATCCACCAGCACTACCTCGCCGGCGGGGGAAAAGATGACATTGCCGGGATGAACTTCCCCGTGGATACACTGGGCTTGGGGGATGAACTGCAGCCGGGGGTCGAACCCCTCCACAAGATCCCGGAGCCACCTCGCCTGCTCCCTGGCCCACTCGGCATGCTCGGCGAACCAGTCAAAGTCGCCTCTGGCCAGGCAATGGGCCATAGTGTCTTTAATTCCGGCCAGCTCTTCGTACCGATGGCCGGCTATCTGCTGGATGCGTCCGGCCCCGGCAAATTTCGCCAGCGCCCCATGAACCAGTCTGAGGTGGCGGGCGACCCGAGCAATATCGTCCAAAGAACCGCTAAAATGTCTGCCCTGCAAAAATGGGCGTACGTCCAGGCGGCATTGCTGCCCATCCAACTCAACCAACTGGAACGCCACGATGGGGTTCACCGTTAATCCGGAGGCCGCCAGATGATCGATGACACTCTTTTCCAGTTCGGGATGGCCCAAACGGGTGGATATTCTGATAAACCAATCAGCGATTGGGCCAGAAAATCGATACCGCCCAGGAATACCTGCGGTGGGCTGCAAGGCAGCAAGGTGATAATCATCGATGTGCGCGTCGGGAAAAATTCCGCGCAGTGCCTGCATTATGATCTCCGCCGCATCATCTGCGACTTTCGATGTGAACCTGAGTTTTCCTGGGGTATCTCCACCAGGCCAGGCCAATTCCGCCGGTCTTAACTTCATAAGAAATCCGCCAGACCACTATTTCGCAACATCATCTGAAGCCTATGGGAAAAACTTCATCGCCCGCAGAAATCTAAAGATGGGGAGAAATTACATTTTAATATCTTCCCAAGAAAGGACCTTATTCTTGGCAATATCTCTAGCGGCTTCCTTATCAACGATAAGGTCCCAAAAGCTTGGGGGGATGCCCAGCGGGGGCAAGGCAAACCCGAGGTTTTCGATGGTGAGCTTTTCTCCCGCTAAGATATCCTTTTTGGCGACCAGGCATTTGCGGAAATCGGTCTTTCGGGGCTCCCTGATCTGGGGGGTATCCTGCCCCAGGGCCAGCCAGCAATTATGGACCTTTCGGACAAGATCAGGTAACTCCGTCAGGCTGGCGGCGGAAATCAGATCCAAATCACGTCGATCCGGATCAGCATCAATGCCTTTTTCGATGAGGTTCACCCCAGCCCCGACGGCCGCATACATGATCTCGTTGCCGCGGTAATGGCAGGCAAGCCCGATGGGGACCTTAAACATGTGCTTGTAGGTCTCGATAACCCGGAGGTGATGAACTTCCGGGGGAGCCGGATTGGCCGCCGGGTGGTGATTGATGATGATGCCGCCGGTGCCGGATTCCCGGGCAGTCCTCACGGCCAGGGCCAGTTCATCCAAGGTGACGTTTCCGGCGTCAAAAAAGAGCACCAATCCAGTGGCGGCGGCATAGCGGATCAACCCGATATTATCGATATTATCACGCGCAATCTTGATGCCAGCCCCGTTTTCCTGGACCACCAAGTCGATCCCTTCAGTATCGAACACGCTGCACACAAAGGGGAGGTTTAAGGCGCGGCATTCGCCAAACAGCCTCTTATAACCTTCTACCGGCACGATTTTCCGTTCGATAATCGAGCGTAATTCTTCGGCCGCCGTACCTCGAGTGTGAGTGTAAGTGTAGGTCGTGCCCGTACCCGCCAGGCAGATATCAGGATTTAAGAGGATTTCGGTCTTGAGGACTGGCACTCCGGCGGCCGCACTGGCATGTAAGTATTTGAGGGCCAGATCGATGTCCTGATCAAAAAAAGCGCCGATTTCCGCCATAAATACCGGGGGGTATGCATCGCCCACCATAACCCCGCCCAGGTTAACCGGCTCTATTGCGCCATGCATTTTATAATTCCAGAAAATTTTCTAAAAGTTTCAAGCCAACAGCCCCGCTTTTTTCCGGATGAAACTGGCAACCGGATAAGTTTTCAAACCACGATTTCCAGTATACTCAAATCGATCATCAATTTTAAGCCATTTACCAATTGATACGGGTTATGCTCTGTCCGGATAGTCCAGGACCGCACCGGGTCAGGTTTTGGTGCTAAGGGGATCGGTAGGTGAAACTCATGGAATTGGTGGGTCTTGCACTGTCCTTGGAGAATTTCTCCAATAGTTTCCTTGGAATAGATATTCCAGCCCCTTTCCCAATCGCCTAATTTCCCATTCATGCGCTTACGGTGGCGAATCATGACATCCGCAGGATGATCGTTGAAGTGGCTGGAAACGTAAATCTTCCCTCCTTTGTGGGTGCATCGCGAGAGATTTTCAAAAAATCGCGGCGCTTCTTCAATATCAAAAATCCCCAAAACTCCCATGGCCAGCACAATGTCATAGCTGTCGGCAAAATCTTGCGGTAAGTCCATAACCGACGCCATTTGAAACTGCGCAAAGGGGACCATCTGTTGCGCTTCTTCAATAAGCTCGGGGAAAATGTCCACCCCGGTTAGATCCATCCCACCAAAACGAGATTTTAAATAGTAGATCAATTCTCCGGTGGCACAACCCACATCAAGCACCCTATCGTTTTCGTGGCCAGACTGGTTCTGGATCAGAGACGCTAGTTTCTTGAAAATTTCCTTCGGCTTCTGGCTCCATCCCTCAGTGATATAGTGGGCATGGTTACGATAATTTGCATTAACCAAGTGATTTTTTCTTGTATCCATTCTCTCATTCCTCAAAGCGCCAGGAAATTTCGAATAATGTGCAGCCCCACTTCCCCGCTTTTTTCCGGATGAAACTGACAGCCGGATAAATTACCGGACCGTACTGCGGCGGAAATTATCCGCCCATGATAGTCGGAATCCGCCAGGCGGTCTTCGAAGCGGTCAGGGATGCCAGTGTATGAATGCACAAAGTATACCGCAACTCCGGGCTTAATGCCATTGAGAATGGTTCTATCCCATTGGGCCCCAGTCACCGGAATGAGTAACTTGTTCCAGCCGATATGGGGAATCTTGTGGGGGACCCCGTCTGCCGTAGTGGGCGGAATCGCCACAATCTTCCCGGGGATGAGGCTCAGCCCGGCGGTATTTTGGAACTCTTCGCTCGCCTCAAACATCATCTGCATACCCAGGCAGATACCCAGAAAAGGACGGTCCCGGTGGACATATTCCTGAATGGCTGCCACCAGCCCCCGGGCCTGCAATTCGGCCATGCCGTCCCCGAAGGCCCCAACCCCGGGGAGAACCAAGCGATCCGCCAGGCGAACCTGGTCCGGGGAATCAATGATCCGGATTTCTCCGCCGCAGTGTTTTAGGGCCATAGTGACACTACGCAGATTCCCCATGCCATAATCAACCACCGAGACAGATTGCTTCATAACTCGCGCACCGACAAGCCGGCCGCCAAGGCGGCCTGCCTGATTTGGACCAATGATTGACGGCGGTAGTGGATGATGTCGGCCATGGCCACCGCATCCGCTTTCCCCACCTTAACCACGTCGAGCAAATGTTGGATGCTGCCCATGCCGCCGCTGGCGATGACGGGGACGTCCACGGTTTCGGACACGGCCCGGACCAACTCCACGTCAAAGCCCTTCCTGGTGCCTTCCTGGTCCACTGAGGTCAAGAGAATCTCTCCCGCCCCCAGGTCGACTGCTTGTTGAGCCCACGTCACCGCGTCCAACCCCGTCCGTTCCCGGCCGTTGTCGGTGTAGGCCTCCCACTTCCCCGGACCCACGCGTTTGGCTTCGATGGAAAGGACCATGCACTGCGACCCAAAACGGTGGGCCACCTGGGTAATCAGCCCGGGGTCCTTCACCGCCGCGGTATTTATGGCCACCTTGTCGGCCCCGGCCCGCAGCAACTCCTTCACATCATCGATAGACCTCACGCCGCCGCCGGCGGTTAAGGGAATAAACACGGCCTGGGTCGTGTGGAAAATAACCTTCATTAAATTTTTGCGCCCATACAGGCTTGCCACCACATCCATATAAAGGATTTCGTCGGCCCCGTCTTCATAGTAACGCCGGGCAAAGTCATTGGGGTCGCCTATCACGCGCAGACCTTCGAGCTGGATGCCTTTAATCAGATTGGGGCCTTTAATATCGAGTCTCGCGATCAACCTGAGATTACTCATAATAATTTATCTGGGATTAAGCAGCTCCCTTATCTCGTCTTGCCATGATTAGTTCTGCCGTTAAGAGGTCGACTTCGGTGTCGATATCGATGCCATCTTCGTGGCCCATAATGAAGGCCAGGGCGGGAGGGATAAGAAACATCATCCTGGAGAGAAACAGCTCCGAGGACAGGAGATAAATTGCCCCATTCTGGCGATATACCTCAGGTAATTCCTGCCGGACGAGTTCCGGATTTTGGCCTTCAAAGAGTGGGTGCAGGAAGCCACCCTGCACGATAAAGTCTTTGTAAGGGTGATGTTCCTCTCTGGTAACGCTAATGGCGCAGGCCGCAGTGGAGGCAAAAAATGCCTCTATACAAGCCTGAATGTGGGCCGCGCGGCGTAAGGGCGAGGTCGGCTGCAGGAGGACGAAATAGTCAGACAGTTCCCCTTGGGCCCGGAGCTCTTCCAGGACGTGCGCCACCACCCCATGGGTCTGGGCTTCATCGGTGGCTAAATGGGCCGGCCGGTCACTAACCCTGGCGCCGTAAGATAGACTGACCCGCTTGATCTCAGCATCCTCGGTGCTGACGATACATTCCGTGATGCCGGGACACTCCAGAGCCGCCCGAATAGTATGTCCGATCAAGGGCATCCCGGCTAAAGGCAGCAGGTTTTTCCGGGGCAAACGCTGTGACCCTCCACGAGCGGGGATGATGCCACAAATCTTCGACACGTTTTATACCTTCTTGGGAAAAAATTGGCTTAAATCGGCAGCTTACCTTTCTGACCACGTACGGCTTCATAGATTCTGTATCTTATGCCGCAGTACCCATGCCCCGTTTTCTTTTTTCCAGAGATGCGGCGAACGCGCCTGATCAATAACTTCCCAGAATCTTGCCTCGGTGATCCCCATATATTCCAGGATCTCCTTGAAGTACTTCTCGGGAAACTCATGATCGAAACGGTGCACCAGGGCCACGCCCTCCTCCCGGGTAATCTTATGGTTTCTGATTTCCTGGACCGCGTCATAGGTGGCCCGGCCGATGCCGAATTTAATATACGTCGTGTAGTAATGTAAGGGGTCTATGCGATCGTCGATGGAGGAATACTTGGAATAGGAACCCTCGGTGCGCTCCGTATTGGCCTGAAAACCGGTGTGCTCCGCAGCGTAATAATAACACTCCTGGGGGTCCCACCTTAAATAATAGCTCAAATAATGCACCTCTGTTCCCACCTGCCTGAGCCGTTGCGGGTCGATGGGCAGGTAAGGGTTCAGGTCGTTGCGGCTCACCCCGTATTCTTCCAGCAACTGCCGGGCTGGAACCCCGCCGATGACCAAAGTGTCAAGGTCAGGTTCTGCCATGAAAAAGGCCGGATCCATGGTCGGACGGTCGTTCTCCTCAATATTGTTGCCGTATTCCGCCTGATTTTCGCCGTAGAAGATCAACGGGACGCCATACATCCCGGAAAAGCGCGGTGCAACAAGCTTCTGACCGATGATGAAGGGTTGAAACGGGTGGCATAAAATCTCAAACGCCAGTCGCGTCAAGAGCCGATGCACCTTCCCATTGGGGGTGACCAGGATGTTATCGAAGCCGGCGTCAATCCAACTTTGAAAATTATTCCAGCCCACCGCCGTATATTTATGGGGGGCCCAGGTTACCGTCAGGGGGTTCATGCCGTATTTATATTTCAAAATATGGGCCGCAAAAGTGCTGTCCTTACCACCGCTGCCGGGGACGATACAGTCATACCGACCATCTTTGCTGCGGTGTCGGGCGCAGAGGTCCTGGAGTTCCGCTTCGCGTTGGGCCCAATCGATGACCTGCTCTTTTTTATCGGCAAAACGGCAAGCGCTGCAGACCCCTGCGGCGTCGAACTCGATGGTGGGCTTAGGATCCCCCGCCTGGCTTTTAAACTCCACCACCGAACTGGGGCGCTGGTTGGAAATCACGCATCTGGTGCAATAGACCACGTTCCGGGGAAGACCATAGAAGGCTTCTAGTTCTTCCATGTGCTCTCCCCGGAGGCATGTTGATACAGGAGATTAACCACATTCTGCACCGCGTTGCCTCCCTGCAGCCTTTGTGATGCCTTAAAATACTTGTCGATCATCTCCCGGTTGCGCCCGATGCCGGCCAACTGGCGCTCCAGGTCGGTTTTGGTCTCAATCACCTGTCCCAGCCCCATTTGTACCAGGGGATTTCTCACAAATCCGTAGTTTTCTCTCATATAAGCCTTGATTTCCTCCCCCACGGCCAAATAGATAACGCAGCCGATGGGGGCGGCGGCCGAACCTGACAGATACGCATGGTCAAGGCAGATCGAGGAGCTGCAAAGGGTAATAATATCAGAAGCTGCCAGGAGTTTCAGGTTTTCTGCGGGATCAGTAACCACGAGGGGCACCAATCCTTTTCTCCTGGCACATTCCACTAACTTTCCGGTTTCTTCCGGCTCCTTTGGATGAGCCTTAATAATGAACTTGAAGTCCTGCCGCTCCATGTCGCTCAGGGTTGCAACCAGACAGGCAAAATTATCCAGGTAGCCGGCAATTTTCGCGGTCTGGGCAAAGAAGGTTATCGCCAAAGTCTCGGGGGCCAGGTGTAGGGCGATACGGCCCTGCCTCCGGATCTCCTCAACATTAACCTGAATGCTGACTTCGTGTTTGGGTGAGCCCACCACATGAATCTGGCATTGGCGCCCTGGTGCCGTCAGCTTGGCCGCAAACTCATCCATTACCAGGAGGTGGTCCGCATGCGTCCCGCCTAAGGAATTAAGGCCGCCCCAAAAATCAAAAAAAGTAAAAGTGACAATATGCGGTTTGAAGGTCCTGGCCACGTAGATGAATATTTCGTCCACCCCAAACCCCATCGATGACTGGCCGGTAACCAAAATAACCGGTTCCAGCGCGTTTAGGCAACTCCTTGCCTGGTCGATGAGCCCCAGGACATGGGCATTAGCCGGTTGCAGCGGGTAATCATACTGGTCGTAGGAACTGGCCACTTCCTCCTCAAAGGGAATGCAATTATGCCCAGCCGCGGCAATAATTTTCAGGGCCGTCCCTGAAGCCACCACATAGGGAATGAACCGGCCGTCTTTCTTAACCTGTTCGATGATTGGCAGCAGTTGACCGGCTGCTCCCGGATCCCGGCTAGTAAAAACAATTTTACTCTTCATTGAGCCTCGTGCTAAGGTCCTTTATAAGCTTCATAGGCGTTTTCATGCTAAGGTGATTTATGGGATAAACCATAGAGTGTCTTGACAGGCCTGCTTTTAAGATCTACTGCTTTCCTGTTTGCCCTCATTAATTATTTTTGAATCTTTATATCGCTCTGGGAAAGAATGTCAGCAATCAAGGTCCCGGCATTTCCATCACCATAGACGTATTCAACAGGGTACCTTTTGATTTCCAGTTGCTTTTTAATGGCCTGATAAATTTCTTCGGAATCATGGCCCGTATTAATAACGTTGCTCCCATGCTCCCGGTTTTTTTGTCTAGTGCCAATATTTACACAAGGGATGCCAAAATAGCAGGATTCTCTAATTCCACTGCTGGAATTGCCCACAATGCATGAAGCATAGCGTAAAAGATTAATGAAGGTCTCCATAGGGACATGTTTAAAACAGAAAAGGTAATCACATTCATATTTCATCATAAACCGGCGGATCGCTGCCACCATACTATCCGACCCGGCATCCAGATTGGGGTAAATCAACAAAGTCTGGAGCCTTATTCTATGGATGGCTGTCAGAGTGGCGATCATCTGGTCGTAGCACTGGTCATATTCGGTGGTATTCGGATGCTGTATCAACAGGATATAATCTTGATCCGCCGACGGGGACCTTGCCCCCAATTTAGAAGGAATCGGTGGAGTCTCAAATAGCACTTTTCTGTCAGTAGGAGTTATTCGCAGGATGGTATCAATGGAGGGGCAGCCAGTTACAAAGACCCTGTGGGGCTTCTCGTCCATTTTAATAATGAGGTCTTTACTTTGTTCGGTTGCGGGGAAATGTAGATGGGCGAATTTGGTTACCACATGCCGGATGGATTCATCTATGGAACCGGTTTTTTCCCCGCCCTGAATATGTGCAATGGGAATATTCAAGTAAGAGGCTGCCACCACCGCGGGCAGCATGTCATACCGGTCGCCGACTACCAGGAGAACATCGGGTTGAATCCGAGAAAAACAGGTGGTCAGCTCAATGATGGCTAAACCGGCGGACTTGGCCATTGCCGCCGGCGTTGAGCCTTCCACCACGTTGTGAATTTTCTCATTGATGACAAACTGGTCATTTTCGATATCATTTACGGTCATGCCGTATCGTTCCAGTAACTGCGACCCACCGACGACAATCCTCAGCGCCAGGCCAGGCTGAGCCTCTATGGCCTTCATGACCGATTTCAACCTGCTGTATTCCGAGCGATTACACGTATAAACACATATGGTTTTCTGGTTCATAGGTCCACGTCTTCGTATGTTAATTGGCTATTCACCAACAGGTCTCGTCTGGCTCGACAGCCCAGCACCTTATAAAAATCCGGGGCTAAAATCTCTCCGGTCCCGGGTCGTTTTACCCAAATATTATCCTCGGTTAGCAGCTCACCTTGTTTGACGAACTTGATTGTAACCACCGAGGCATAAGCAAATTTGATCGTGGGTCCCTCTTCCGCCAAGATCTCCTTCCTTCCTCCCAATGCTCGGTGAATTGCCGCAGTGCCCCGCACCAGATCCGCCAATTCCTCGGGGTTAATGGAAATGGGAATGTCAGGTCCTGACCAGTTCCGATCCGAAGTGAAATGTTTTTCCACTATGGCAGCGCCCAACGCCACAGCAGCAAAACAAGTATAGTTCCCCAAGGAGTGGTCACTCAAGCCGATAATCGCTTCAGGGAAACGCTGCGCCAGTTCGACCATGGCACCTAAGCGGACCTTTTCATACGGTGTCGGATATAAGGAAGTACAATGCAGCAGGGCGTAAGGGACTCGACTTTTCTCCAAAATATCCACCGCCACGGCAATGGATTTGAGGTCGTTCATACCGGTGCTGAGAATTATCGGTTGGCCGAAATCCGCTATGTGTTGAATCAAAGGATAGTTGTTGCACTCCCCGGAACCGATCTTGAAAGCCGAAACCCCCATTCTCTTTATTCTATCAGCCGCGGCGCGTGAAAACGGGGTGCTGAGAAAAATCATTTCCTTGGTTTCCACGAGCTCTTTGAGCGCTTCCTCTTCTTTCTCGGAAAGAGAACACCGGTTCATCATATTCCAGATGGATTCACTGGCATTGGCCGGAACCACATCGTTTTCGATCATCTCTTCCTCTAAGATGTGACACTGGAGTTTAACACATTCACAACCTGCCCTATGGGCATCTTCTACCATCCGGACTGCTTTGTCGAAACTTCCCTCATGATTTATGCCAATTTCCGCGATAACCAAAGGAGGGTAATCGTTTCCCACTAAACGGCCAGCAATGTCGATATGATTTCCCATGTACATCCCTCTATCGTGCCTGGGCAGTAAACAATAAAGATAATGCGGCAGGTTACCAGCAGGTCCATCCCCCATCAGCAAACAACACCTGTCCGGTAACGTATCTGGAGGCTTCCGAAATGAGAAAGATCAGGGGACCAATCATGTCGTCGGGATCGGCCATTCGGCCCAAGGGAGTCTGCTGAATGTAATTGTTAATAAACACCGGTGGTTGTTGGCTTTCATCTTTGATGCCGCCGGGACTCAGGCAGTTGACCCGGATGCCGTAGGGCCCGAGATAAGCGGCCAGATAACGGGTGAAGGCGTGGACGCCGCCCTTGATCAGGGGATAGGCCGCAGGACTGGTCATCTCGGTGCCCTCGTAGATAGAAAAATGCGGCCCCACTTCGCCATAGATTGATCCCAGGTTCAGGATGACCCCGGCTTTCTGTGCCATCATAATTTTTGCCGCTTCCTGACAGCATAAAAAGTATCCGCCGGCATGATCACACAGGTTCTTGTATAAGGACTCGGCCCTCACCTCTTCGAACTTGACCAGCCAGTCCTCGGTCCTGGGAAAGGCGTTGTTGATAAGAACGTCCAGATGCTGGAACTTTTCCTGTACTTGGTGGAAGAAACTCTTCACCGTGGCTTGCTCTCCCAGGTCCATAGGAAAACATAAGGGCCGGAAAGTTTCTTGGGGATAGTGAATCTCCCGGAGTTTCTCTTCAAAACGGCCCACGTTTCGCACTCCCAGCACTAGACGGGCCCCGTATAGGGGGAGATGTCTAACTGCCCTCATGGCAAGGAGGCCGCTGCCTCCGGTCAAGGCCACGACTTTTCCTTCCAGACTGAAGTCGGTGTCTTTAAGGTCCATCAAGATTCCAGAAAGTAACAAGCCAAGTTCAGGTCACACTTGGAATGGCACATGAAGTCGGGAGAAAAATTTCCCATGACATGCATTCGCCTGAACTCCTGGTATTTGGGGCTTTGCCAAATATTGGCTAAGGGTTCTTCATTCACATTACCAAAGGTCCAGAGGCCATTGATGTCCTGGGTACAGGGCACCACCGAGCCATCGGCGAGAACGGTTATGGAGGTCCAGGGGAACTCACAATATTGCTTGCTGTAATGGCTGTTATCCTTACCCTTGGCTTCCTCATGTTCCCCTTTACGCTTAAGAAGCCATTTATTATCCAAACTCTTTACATAGGCATAAACGTCTTTTCCCTGCCACAAATCCAGGAACCGCTTCGGCTCCGAATCGGGACCGTTTGCGCCAATGAAATCTAACATCGTAATGACAATGACCGTGCCGGCCCGCATGGCTTCTTTAAGCTCTAGTACCTCCTTGATCAGCTCATAGGCCCTGGTAAAGTCGGCCTTCCGGCCGCGAATTTCCCGAGCCCTGGCATCATCCAGACTATCCATGGCAAACTTTATATAGCCGATTTTGGCCTGAAATAGTTCCTTAATGAAATCGAGGCGGATGTTGTTGGGATTACAGGAAAAATAAGAAGGAATTTGCCTCTGCGTCATGAGCGCCACCCGTCCTGGCAGCATTGGGTCCAGCAGCGGTTCTCCGAACCCGTGCAGAGTTATCGACTTAGAAATAACTTGATAATAAAAGTTGTTCTCCGAAGGCGCACTGTTGTCGAACAATTGTTCACGCACGAATTTCTGCCACCTTTGGTAATCATCGGGAGTGCGAGGTGTTAATTGCTCTATGATGTTCTTAAAGGTCTGCATGTCCATGTGCATCAGCGGGCGCTCTAACTCATTAGTCCGCTGACACATAATGCACATCATGTTGCAAAAGTTGGTGGTCTCAATATTAAAAACGAAGGGGGAAGAAATAAGGTTCTGATTAAAAATCTGGTAGATTTCCTCAGAATCACGAATCGTTGCCTCCCGGCTGACAATTTTCCTTTTCAGCTTAAACGTACTCATGAAAAAATTGGTGTCATACATAAATCTAGCCTTAGAAATAACCGAATACCATCATATTTTACCACAAGACCCCGAAGAAGAGGTTTTACAGTTACAAAAAAACCCGTGATTCAGGACGCTGGCTCCGAATTTATCGTGCCGGTCCTTGGCCACTTCGGGTTACTTGCCCCACGGGTCCTGCCAACATTAGCTCTATCCCAGGGCAAGGAACCGATCGGTGTCAAGGCCGATGTCCACAGCGAATCACTCCCACTTGGCGGCCCTGGGCGTGACAAACATGAGAAACAGAACCAGTAAGCCTTTAATATCGAGGTTAAAGCTTTTTAGTACCCGGTAAATCGCCAATTTAAACTCGTAACCGTCGTCTCTGCTGCAACACCCACGGCGGAAATTAATCTTTTTACAATCTTGTTTTTTATCATAATAGTCTAATTTACTCAATAGCCATCAGCTTTTGCTGGATAACCCTTGATTATTCTTAATGAATTTATCCAAGGCCTCAGCTCCTACCTTAGCCGAATCAAAAATAATATTTCCGAAATAATCCTTCAAAAAACACTCCTGGTTTTTAAACTGCTTTTCCACCCAATCTGCTTTTTTTCCCATATCACTGATCATCACGGTGAGTATCTTATTTAAGGCCTCAAGACTATTCGCCCGCTCCACCGCGTCACCATATACCCTAAACCGCTCTTCGCCATCCAGCAGAATTGAAATCACGAATCTCTCAAACAACATACCCTCCAGGGCAAGGGTCGATAATTTGGTGATAACTAAATCTGCAGCATTCAAGGCGTGGTAAGGCAACATATTTTTATCGATAAGATATACATTAGCCAAGGAAAAGTAATTAACTAGATCCTCCAGCCAACCGGGGATATAGGCTGGGTGAGGTTTGATCATCAAGGCGACCGACGGATGTTCACGGGCAAAATTTAACAGCGCTTCAGTAACCAGGGATTGTTCTTGTAATGTGATATAACCTCTTAAGTTGTAGCTTGAATCAAAAAGAATATAATATTCATAATCTTGTGGAATATTTAGATATATTTTTGATTTACATGAGCTGTACTCTTTTCTGAAAGCAGGAAGATAATCATATCTGGATAAACCCACCGTTACTATGCGGTGGGCAGGTATGCCATGTTTTTTGAGATATTTAACTTGGTAATCCCCGTCAACTAAAAAAAGATCAGTCGGCGGAAGCTCATAATAAGGATCGCCCATAACAGCCCCAAACCATAAAAAAACCAGGGGCCGTTGCTTGTCATTTAAACTTTTTGAGACAATACGTCCTTCTGCCAGTGTTCCTCCACCCCATAGTCTTATAGCTAGTGGAGAATGGCTGGCGAAATATTGGCTGGCTGCTTGCCGAAGCCGGTATCTCTGGGACAATTCTTCCCAGAAAAAGGAGACTACCGAGGGCCATAACAAGGGACCCAGAGGAATGTTACAGTATTTTAAGCCCGGATGTGATAAAAACTCCTGGCGTCGGCTCCTGGCCTGGCGCCAAGTTAACCATACCCGGCGAGGGGCGTCATAGATGCTGGCCATCGGGACAAAAGTTTCCAGCTTTTCTACCCAAAGTCCCTCTTGCTCAAATTTGACCGCGGCCTTAGATGCCCGCCAGAGCAATGCTACCGGATCATACCCCTGATTTTTGATGGCTTTCATTGAGAGGATAGTATGTTCCACAAATTTATCATGGGGAATGCACATTTGTATAACTATTTCTTTTGCAGAAATTTGGGTTTTACGAAATCTCACGCCTTTCCACAACTTGTCACGCAATATAGATAAAATATAATAAGGCTCTCTGGCAAGTAATTTCATCAATGAGAGCAACCTTCCCTTCAAAATACTAAGGTGGAGGTGTCCAATGATTCTAACCTCTACTCCATTACTTTGCCCTACCTTGATTAATACATCATCTTCCCATTCTGTTTGATGATGACGCAAAATGATAATGGAGCTAATATTAAAGGTATCTATCAAATATTGGTAAGAGCGGATCAATAGCAGCAAGTCTTGTATCCGCTGGGTCGTCACACCTCCTTCACAAACTCGAAGCCAGAAGAGCAGTTCCTTGGGAATTCCCTCCGGATTATTTCCGAGGGATGCCAGCCACTGATTGATCAATTCAAGATATTTGACCACGTCAGCCGCCACCGCGTATAGAGATTCCATCTGTTCTACATAACAGACCTCTGCTACCCAAGGATATTTTCCGATCTCCAGGTGCACTCTTAAATCATCCGAGGCCACAATATAACGGCAGTCAGGTCGCGGCTGGAACTCCTGAAGCAGGCAAATTTCGCTTATGTTACGGCACACCAGCAGAACGGTCTTAGCGCTTCCCAAAATTATGTATCCTCTTTAACCCGAGATTATGCGGTAACTTTAGCCATCACCGTTAAAAAAACATGACCCAACGCAGTGGACAGCTTTTCCGCATACGCACGAAACCTGGCCTCGATATTGGGTACGGGTGCATTTGTCATGTACTCAGCATACGCATAGTTTGCCAGTTTCTGAAACTACTTTATGACACTGTAGTAATTGAGGAAGAAAATCGGCCTCGTTACAATCTTCATAGCAGCAATATCAAATAATTATATGGGAGAAATTATCCTTGGCACCACATTTTCTGGTATTGATCGAACCGCGGGCGGGATGGCGACCCCGGCGGCTTGGAGCGCTTTTCCGGCCACTCCTTGCAGCGCGGTTCTGAGGTAGTACCAGTCCTCCCCCTGGCGCACTTCGATTTCCATCAGGGCGGCAAGATCCCGACGGATGTCGGTCCACTCCAACTGCCGACCGCGCTGGGACAGGCGGCGCTTTAGTTCATCCAGCAGCACCAGGGCCAGAAACGAACAAAACACATGCCCTTTGATGGTGGCATCCCATTGATGGAAGATGGGCCGGGTGTCAACCAGCGACTTGGCGGCGCAGAAGAGCTGCTCCACCAGATACAGGCGATTATACTGCACGGCCACCTCGGCTGCGGGCAGGGTGGTGTTGGTGCAGAGCACATACTTGCCGTCAAAACGGGCTTCGGCCTCCACCTTGGCGGCATCGAGACTCACCGCGCCCCGCTCCACCTTCAGGAACCAGCGGTAGCCCCGATTTCCCACCATGCTCTTGGCCCCCTGTTTCAGCTTATCTTCCAGGGCCTTCAGGATGGCCTGCCGATCCGCCGCATCCTTGGCCGCCTCCTGGGGGTTATAGCAGACGATATAGCGCCGGTCCTCTACCCAAACCTCTTTTATCTGAAGATTTTCAGCCACTTCCTGATAACAGCCGGCGCGTCCCCAGACCTCAATCCGGACCTCCCGTTGTCGTCTCAGCCTGGCCCCCAGGATGTATTCCAGGCCTCTGGCCTCCAACTCCTGAAGCGTTTCCCGGCTGATCATGCCCCGGTCCGCTACCCAGCAGACCTGGCGGATGGCGAAGCGTCGGCGGGGGCGATCCACCACCGGCAACAGGGAGCGGCTGTCCGCCTGATTCCCCGGCCAGAGCTCGCAGCACACCGGTTGCCCCGCACCGGTCAAGACCGCGCCCACGATCATCTGGCGGCGATCCGGCCGGTGATCCTTGGAGCAGCCGAATTGCCCCAGGCTTTCCCCGCCCTGCCCCTCAAAATACAGGCTGGTGGTGTCGAAAAAAGCCAGGGACAGATCGGTGAACAAATCCCGGCGACGCCGAAACAGGGTCTCTTCCACCGCATCCTTATGGTCGCCCAACCACCGCATGGCCCGGTAGAGGTGGTGTAAACCCAGATTCTCGGCCCCGGGGACCGAGACGTCGCGGCGCCACTTATCCGCGGCCCGCTCCGAGCCCGACTCGAAGAGCCGGTGGAGCACCGTCAGATAGACCGCCCGTTCCAGCGGGAATTCGAAGCCCCGGTCCCGGAGCAAATCGGTCAACACCCGGTCCAGGCCCAGTTCCCGCCACAGCCGGCCGAAGACCAGATCCGACCCGATCTGTCGGCTGGCGCCGGCTTCCAGATTCCCCTGGCGATAGCCTTCCACCACCTGCACCCGGCTGGCAAAGCGGCTCAGGGAGGTCAGCAGGGCATCGACGACGCCGCCGGCCAACTCGTCCACCCGCCCCAAAGTGGCCACGACCCGTTGCAGGGTCCGCTTGCCCTCGCGGCGGTTTTCCACAATCTGGAGATACCGATTGGGTTCCTTGCCCTTTACTCTCACAAACATGCGGGCCCTCCTCTATTAGGACACCGCATTATTTCCACTAATAGCTATGTATATCAAGATTAATTAGACAGTTTGCCATATTATGTTGGCATCACAATTTTTCCGAAACGGCCTTCCGACTACGTATTTTCAACTACTTAGCCCCAGCATGAGGCCTTTGACTGTAGAAGATGAGTTTCACTTCTCCCCCCCAAACATACCCCGAATTATTCTACCGAAAATTGCTTAAAAAAGCATAGGCTATTTGCTAAGATGTTGTTGTCGCTAAACAATCAGCTTATCAGGCGGGATACCCTTTGACCATAGAGCCAGGCCTCCAACTCATTGACCTTCTGCTGCAATTGGGCTATTCTCAGCAGAGATTGGCGCAGGGCATTTTCCCAAACCAGGATATAAGCCTGAACTTCATAACTATCTCCTGGTGCAATTTTTTTCAAAAATTTCAAAATAATTTGCCTCCTCTCAGAAGAGGGACTGAACGGTTACATGGTTTCTTGCACGTTAATCAGTCCTCTATGGGATAGTATGATGTCGAAGCAAGATCAATGATGAAAATGCAGATTGAATGAGCGAAAATTATTCCAAAGTAATCACGGTCAGAAAGCATCGGCGATGGAATCCCCTCATATTTCCGTTATTACCGTATGTTTTAATGCGTCAGATTTCATTGAGCAGACGATTCAAAGTGTACTGTCTCAAAGCTACCCCTGGATAGAATATATCGTTATTGACGGTGGTTCTGCCGATGGCACGGCGGAAATCATTCGCAGGTATGAATCTCGCCTGGCTTACTGGCATAGCCGACCGGACCGCGGTATCGCCCATGCCTTTAACTTAGGACTCGCTCAGGCTCAGGGTGATTGGCTCCTTTATCTCAATGCCGATGACCTCTTGCTTGAGCCCACGGGGATCGAACACATGGCGGCCCATCTGGCCCAGCATCAGGATGCTGATGTGGTATTTGGCCAGATGGTCAGCCTGACCCGGGAAAAGCATCCCCAGCCGGTTCCCTTGTGCAAGATTGGCGGACATCCGTGGCGCTGGCAAGAATTCAGCCGAACGAACATGATTCCCCACCAGGCGGCATTTACCCACCGGCGTTTTTTTGACCGGGTGGGTGGCTTTGATGAGACTTACCGCATGGCCATGGACTACGACCACTTCCTTCGGGCTCGGGAGAACCTGCGAGCCCAATTTGTGCCCCTTACCCTGGTTGGTATGCGGGCCGGCGGTGTATGTGTCAAGAATATTGTCGACACCTTGGCAGAATTCCGGCGGGCCCAGATTAAAAACCGGGCTTTGCCCCAATGGCTTGCCGATGTAAATTTCCTGTTACGATTGGGACGTCTCTATGCCGGCAAGATGGCGCATCTGGTTCTGGATCCTTTTGCCTCAAGAATTAACTGGCCCGACAGAAATTAAGTTTTCACCCGGATGGTTCAAAATCGGGTGAGTTGGCCCTCGGGTGAGTTGCCGGCGGCGGCGACGTTTGATTTGCTGATACAGGTTGCCAATTGAGCCACATTTTTCATATCACGGATGATTTTTCCCCTGAATCGGGGGTAACCGGTATGATCCTCCAGCTTACCCGTTACCTGGCCAGTCAGGGATTAGCCACCACCATTCTCACTGCCGAAGGGCGAGTCAGTTTAGCGCCTTCGGATGTTAACCTGCTAAAATTTCCTTTGGTAGCCAGGGGAGTCTGGCGATTGCCCCAGGGACTCAAGTCCTACCTACAACAGCTTCCCCGGTTAAGAGGCCAAATTCTTCATCTCCATGGGGTATGGATGGGTTTCCAGTGGGTAGCGGCTCGGGTGGCATTAGCGCAAAAAGTTCCGGTTTTGTTGAGTCCGCATGGTATGCTCAATAGGTGGCATCTTCGGCATCTGGGGTTCAAGGAACTTAGGAAGCTGATATATTGGCGTACCGTGGCTTACCCGGCATTTCGGCCTATCCCCCTGATCCATGCGGTTACGCCCCGGGAACGGGACGAACTGGCCACGTGGTTACCCGGGCAAGGTATAAAGGTCATCCCCAATGCCATAGACCTTGAGGCCATGGACTCACTTCTGGCAAATGCCGGGGAGGAATTATCCCCCTTAGTAGACGAGCCGTATTTACTGTTTCTGGGCCGCCTCCATCCGGTAAAGGGGATCGATTTGCTGATTGAGGCCTTTGCCAAAGCTATTCAAGGCATCAAATGCAAGTTTCGTCTCCTTATTGTCGGACCGGAGAGCGATCCCTCTTACGTGGCCAAACTTAAATCCCTGGTTCGGTTGTTGGGTGTAGAAGAAAAGGTAATCTTTCTGGGTCCGGTGTTTGGGCCACAAAAAAAACTTTCCCTTTATCGACATGCCTGGGCCTTCTGCGCCCCCTCCCAAACCGAGGTGATGGGTTTGGTTAACCTGGAAGCCGCGTCGGTCCAGTTGCCCGTGGTGACCACACACGAGACCGGTTTGTGGGATTGGGAGGATGGGGGCGGCCTTTTGGTCCATCCCCGGGTTGAAGAATTGAGCCGAGCCCTGAAACAGGTGTTTTCCTGGAGTGACCGCGAACGCCGGGACCGCGGCCAAAAATTACGGCAACTCGTGGAACGGCGCTATTCTTGGCAGGCCGTGGGGCTGCAATGGCTTAAGTTTTATGCCACTCTGACCGGAGAGAGGCTGGGCCGCGCATAGAGTGCCGGACCGCAATGCATATCAACGTAAGGCGGGGGTCTTTGTACAGGTCAACGCCGGCGACCATAATGGGGCAAAACCGATAAAAGAGAGCCGTCACTCATGATTATTTTGGGAATCAATGCATATCATGCTGATTCATCAGCTTGCATCTTAAGAAATGGTAAACTCCTTGCCGCAGTAGAAGAGGAACGCTTTAAAAGGATTAAGCACTGGGCCGGTTTTCCGACGCAGTCGATTAAGTATTGTTTACGTGAGGCCGGTGTGGATATTGAAGAAATCGATCATGTGGCGCTCAATCGCAATCCGAGGGCTAATGTATTACGTAAAATCTGGTTTATTCTCCGCCGGCGCCCTACCTTGGCATTGATTAAGGATCGAGCTAAAAATGCCTCGACGATTATTGATATCAAGAAAACCCTGGCCCAAGAATTGGGGGTGCCGGCGGCAAAGTTGAAGGCCAGGATTTCTTATGTGGAGCACCACATGGCCCATCTGGCCAGTGCCTTTATGGTGTCTCCCTTTGACCAGGCGGCCGTGGTCTCGGTGGATGGGTTTGGCGATTTTGTCGGGGCCATGTGGGGGGTTGGTCGCGGCAATCACCTGGAGGCAAAAGAAAAAATTTATTTTCCGCACTCCCTGGGCCTATTTTATCTCGCCATAACGCAATGGTTAGGGTTTACCCAATATGGGGACGAATACAAGGTTATGGGTCTGGCGGCTTATGGCGAGCCGGCGGCACAGTCCGAGATGAGAGAGCTGGTCAAATTGAAGGCCAACGGCAAGTTTGAGCTCAACCTGGACTATTTTGTGCATCAGGTGAAAGGCGCCAGCATGACCTGGGAGGCGGGGGAGCCGCAAATGGGTATAGTTTTTTCTCTGGAGCTGGAGCGGCTCTTAGGGCCCCGCCGCACTCCGGGGGAGCCGCTAACCCACCGGCATGAGCAAATCGCCGCCTCGCTCCAACAAAGGTACGAGGAGGCATTTTTCCATCTCTTAAATCATGTGTACGAGCAGGTGGAAATCCCGAATTTGTGCCTGGCGGGTGGCTGCGCCATGAATAGTGTGGCGAATGGGAAAATATTCCACCGCACTCCTTTTAAAGAAGTCTACATTCAGGCGGCCGCGGGCGACGCTGGCGGAGCGATTGGGGCCGCCTATTATGCCTGGAATCAAACGTTGCAGCACTCCCGTAGTTTTGTGTTAGAGAGTGCCTACTGGGGCCCGCAATTTAGCGAGGCGGAATTGTCTGAAGCAATCGATAGCAGGAATAACGAATTGGTTAAGGCGAACTGCACCGTAGAAAGAATTGATGATACCATCGCCTTGTGCCGTCATACCGCCCAGGAAATCGCCGCAGGAAGGGTAGTGGGATGGTTCCAGGGGAGAATGGAATGGGGCCCCAGGGCTCTGGGTAACCGGAGCATCCTGGCCGATCCGAGAAAAAAAGAGATGCAGGATGTTTTGAATGCGAGAATCAAGCGGCGCGAGTCCTTCCGGCCATTTGCGCCCTCGATTTTATTGGATGCAGTTGATGAATATTTCGAACAAAACTACCCGGATCCCTTCATGATCAAAGTCTATCTGATCCGGCCGGAAAAAAGACCGCTTATTCCTGCGGTCACGCATGTTGACGGCACCGGGAGGCTCCAGACGGTGGCCGAGAAAGATAACCCGCTGTATTGGCGTCTGATTAAGGAATTTGAACACATCACCCAGATTCCCATCCTTTTAAATACCTCATTTAATGAAAATGAGCCCATCGTCTGTCACCCGCAAGAAGCCATAGACTGCTTTTTGCGGACCAAAATGGACGTCCTGGTGCTTGGCCCTTATGTGATGCAGCGGTCATGATCGTCTATCTGGTGAACCGATATTTCTGGCCGGATGAATCTGCCACGTCGCTCCTGCTCACTGACCTGGCCGAAGACTTGCGGGCTGGGGGTCATGAGGTTCAGGTCATTACTTCCCGGCAATTATATAATCAACCCCAGGCGCACTTGCCCAGGCGCCAGATTTGGCAAGGAATTCACATAAACCGCCTCAATGCCAGTTGCTTCGGCCGCAGGCACTTCTGGGGCCGTCTGGTGGATATAATTACCTTCCATCTGGCGCTGCGCTATGCCAATAATATCACGGTTAAACCAGATGCCTGGTTCGTGATGACCGATCCGCCCCTGGTGGTCAATACGGTTTTGCAGCTTCGCCGGCGGCTGGGTGGGCGAGTGATTCACCATGTGGACGATGTCTATCCCGATCTGGCCGTGGCCCTGGGGTCCTTGCCTGAGCGTGGCGGGGTCCCGGCTCTCCTGGGCCGCTGGGCGAAGGCTGGGCTGAGAAATTGTGATCAAGTGCTCGCCCTGGGAGCATGTATGGCCGGGGTCCTGAAAAACAAGGGCGTAACCGCTGACCGTCTGGCGATTACCCCACCCTGGGCTGACGGTAGCCAACTCTTTCCCCTGGACCATGGGGAAAACCGGTTTCGCCAGGAAATCGGTATTCCCGCGGACCACCTGGTGGTGATGTACTCGGGCAACATGGGCCTCGGCCACCGCTTTGAGACTATCCTGGCGGCGGCTCGCTCTCTGGCTCCGGTGGATATAGTTCATTTCGTCTTTATCGGCGATGGAGTCAAGAAGCCTCAGATCGACGCCTTCCGGCGGATTCATAATCTCAAAAATATTATGATGCTGCCCTACCAACCCAGGGAACGGCTTAGGGAAACCTTGTCCGCCGGGGATGTCCACCTGATTTCCCTGGACGCCAAGGTCCAGGGATTGATTGTGCCCAGCAAGCTTGCCGGGATACTGGCGGTGGGTCGGCCGGTGGTGTTTCTGGGGAGTGAACAGAACAGCGTTGCAGCCGCGATTCTCCATGGACATTGTGGTCACGTCATCCCCGAAGGAGATGTCAGCCGGTTCGAGGAGATAATCGAGAGACTCATGAAGAATCCCGGGCACCGCCGGCGGTTGGGCGCCGCGGCCAGGAACCTGTTTGAAAGAGAATATGACCGGGCTGTAGTAGTACCCCAGATTATTAGTAAAATTGAGTCTAACCCGCATACAACTAAGATATTGAATGACAGTACTATCCTGTGAAAGTTGCTTGTTGATGAGCAGTATGATGAATGGAATAATCTTGATATCTAACTATAAGAATGATTTATTAAACCGGACGATGAATAATGTTTAAAATATTCAGTCTACCTATGTCGCCGTGGAAATTTATATTATTTAGTGGTGACGCCTTATGTTATATGCTATCTGTATTTATCGCTTGTTACTTTAATCAACAAACCTCACCAATTTTAATTCAATATGTATATCAATATAAAATATATTTCATATTAATTGGTATTACATATCTCATAGTATTATATATCGCTGATACCTATAATTATTTTAAGGATTTTCGGCATATTCTCAATCTGGTATATGTGTTCATCGCTTGTTGGATTGGGACACTTATAGTCTTACTGGCCTTCTATTTTCCTCTGCAGGGCTGGATTATCGGCCGTACCCTGCTGTTAATCCAGGCGCTCTCCTTTGCGACACTCGTTGTGGTGTGGCGATTCACTTTTTCGGTCATTGCCCTGCCGCAGCGTCTGGAGAAGCGCATCATGATTATCGGCGCTGGAAAGGCCGGGCGCTATCTCTTGAGTTCCCTAAGGGACAGACCGGGAAGCGGTTTCTTACCCGTCGGTTTCGTGGATGACGATGTCCAGAAGCTGGGAACGCGACAGGATGACCTGCCGGTCCTGGGAGATTCTTCGCAATTAGCCGATTTAATTAATGAATATAAGGTTAACCTGGCCGTGGTGGCAATCACTGGGAAAAGATCCCCCTGGCTGACCAACAACCTGATCATGGTGTCCTGGGATGAATGCCGGCTCATTGACATGCCCACATTTTATGAGTTTCTTACCGGTAAGCTCCCCACCGATCATATCTCCGATGACTGGATCTTCGATTGGAGTGTCAATAGCAGAAAAATCTACTATATCAGGTTAAAGCGACTCGTTGATTTGACTCTGGCAGGAATATTATTAATTGTCGCCAGTCCTCTTATGCTGGTAGTTGCTGGGTTAATAAAGCTGGATAGCAAAGGCCCAGTATTTTTTATGCAGGAGAGACTTGGCCAAAAAGGGAAGCCTTTTAATATCATAAAATTCCGCACCATGTTTCAGGGGGCGGAACATAATGGCCCGGTATGGACCGAGCCTAATGACCCACGTATTACCAGAGTAGGTAAATTTATTAGAAAACTTCGGTTGGATGAGTTACCGCAATTATGGAATATTATCCGAGGGGAAATGAGTTTTATTGGGCCGCGGCCCCTGGCGCACACCAGTTACATGGATACGATTGACTTTTATAAATACCGGACCTTAGTCAAGCCGGGCATAACTGGCTGGGCACAGGTGACGTTTCCCGAGGGCTTGACCATTGATACGACCCAGGAAAAACTCAAATATGATCTCTACTATATTAAGAATATCGGTTTTATGGTGGACTTGGCAATTCTCCTCAAGACCGTGCGCACGGTGATCTTCGGAAAGGGCAGGTAACGTAACGTAAGGGAAAGGATTAATAGATGCTGGGCAACATTTCGATATTAATATGTGCATTTGTCTTTATCTGTATCTTATCATTATATCTAATTAAAATATGGCCTGATATAGATATATTAGATCTATATATAGTATTCGTATTATTCCATTTTGGTCTGTATCCCTTTATCAGAGGTTTATATTTCGGCAAAGATGTTATCTTTGATTTCCGCGACAGTAGCCCATTAGTCATTAGCTTGATATTTGTCCACGTATTGTTAATATTAACGGTTATCAAGATAATTTATCGGTATTTCCCTGACACATTTGTGGAATGTTTAAAAATCAAGAACTTGATACAACAATGGAGTTGCATCAATAAATATTTATTGGTTTTTGTCTATGGGATGTTAATTTTTTTTCAAATATTGAGCTACTATAAATATGGAGTAAAGACCTATATACCTCCAGATGATTTTGCAAGAATTGGCAAGGAACTTCCCTATTGGTTTACTGCGATAAGGACGATTTATCCTCTTCTGGCATTTTTGGTTTGTTTAGGGTTGATATCGTTTTTCCTTAAGTCACAAGGATATTATAAATACGTCTGGCTTATTTTAACGGTTGGTTTTCTACCGGTCATTACATTGTATGGAAGAAGATATTTCTTGGCAATGATTATAGTCTGGGCAATATTATGGCTCATGGAAAAAAGTAAAGATAGATTTTCAATGAAATATTTGGTTGTCGGCTTAGTGTCAGTTTTAGCTTTCTTTTTGTTCAGTAATATTTATCAAGCCTATCGTTATGATTTCCAGGCGGTAGGCAAGTTTGATCTGGCAAAGTTAAAAAACCCATTCACCGAGTCTCTCAATTTCAATGCTACTCTGGAAAATTTCAAAGCGAGACCAGGAACCTGGGAATTTAATTACTTGGTGTTTAACCAGCAATACAGTAAACCCGGCATGTTTACCGATGGAAAAATTATCTGGGAGGGTATAAAAAGTTCGATCCCAAGAAATTTATGGCCTGACAAACATTTTAGGGTGATAGATGATATATTAGCGCAGCTCTATGAGGTAAAACCAAAAGAAATCGATATCGGTAAGAATATATTTGGCATTGTGCAAGTAGAGTTTGGATATTATTCCCTTATTATAGTGCCAATGATAATTCTATCTATCCTCGCTATCATAGCAATTTTAATCAGGATGACTAAGCATTATCCTACTATTCTTTGGTTATTTTCGGGAAATATATTGTTCTATTTGATTAATATTGAAGAAAGTGGTAATGAAATATTCTTTATGTTGAGGAATATTGGATTTATTTTTATAATATTTTGTGGCTCTGTGGGAGCTAACAAATTACTGGCGATGCGCTCCCCGAAAGTTAGGGAAAGTCTTTGAGGGTATTGGGAAAGGAGTTGGTATAAATTAACCTAGGGGTTTGGATTCCTCCGAATTTTATCCCGCCGCTGGTTAGGGGTCCTATCTCCCGATCCATCTGTTGATCCGAAAAACAACCCGGTTGGCTTTCGGGGGATAGAAGACATTGGCAACCCGGCAGGTTTGGGAAGAAAATGTATGACAAACTCAGCTCACCCGGTGGCTTGTCAGGATAACCATGTGCGGTATTGCCGGTATTTTTGCCTATCATAGCGCGGCTCCTCCGGTAGATGCGGCGGAAGCCATGAAGATTCGGGAGGCCATGCGGCCCCGTGGCCCTGACGGGGCCGGCTTATGGCTTTCGCCTGATAAGCGCCTGGCCCTGGCCCATCGCCGTCTGTCGATTATTGATCTGAGCGAGGCCGGGATCCAACCCATGGCAACTCCCGATCAATCGGTCCGGGTGGTATTCAACGGCGAGATTTATAATTATCGGGAACTCCGGAACGGGCTTGAACAACGGGGCCATCGCTTTCAATCCCAGAGTGATACCGAGGTCTTGCTCCATCTCTACCAAGAATATGGGGCGGCCATGATGGATCGGCTCCGGGGCATGTATGCCTTTGCCATCTGGGATAATGTCAGGCAAAGCCTGCTCCTGAGCCGGGACCCCCTCGGCATCAAGCCCCTGTACTACGCCGATGACGGGAAAACCTTGAGGTTCGCCTCTCAGGTTAAGGCTTTGCTGGCCGGCGGCGCCGTGGATACCAGTCCCCAGGCCGCCGGGCACGCGGGTTTTTTTCTCTGGGGTTATGTGCCGGAGCCCTACACCCTGTTCCAGGGGGTGTGGGCCCTCCCGGCGGGATCGACCTTGCGCCAAGACCTGCGGGGTAACTCTCGGGTGGATATTTTTTGCGCCATCCCCGCCGAACTGGCCAGGGCCTATGAAGCCGGCAAGGGATCACTCCTCGATAAAGCGGGCGTGCACGATGAGTTGAGGCGGGCCCTGGCTGACAGCATCAAGCATCACCTGGTGGCCGATGTACCGGTGGGCGTATTTCTGTCGTCCGGGTTGGATTCGAGTACGATCACGGCCTTGGCCGCCCAGGAGCAAGGGCGGTTGCACTCCATCACCCTGGGATTTCAGGAATTGCGCGGCAGCGCTCACGATGAAACCGCCTATGCCGCCAAGATTGCGGCCCGCTATGGCACGGTGCACCAAACCCGATGGATTACCCGGGAGGATTTTGCCGGCGATTATCACCGCATCTTGGAAGCGATGGATCAACCCGCAGTTGACGGGGTCAATATGTATTTTGTCGCCAAGATCGCCGCGGCCGCAGGCATGAAAACGGCCCTGTCGGGCCTGGGGGGAGACGAACTCTTTGGGGGGTATCCGAGTTTTCGCGACATTCCCCGGATGGCCCGGACTCTTTCCCGGGCCCGCAGCTTCCCGGGATTGGGCCGGATGTGCCGCAAGATTGCCGCGCCGGTGCTGAAACGGTTTACCTCGCCGAAATACGCCGGGTTGCTGGAGTATGGCGGGAGCCTTGCCGGGGCCTACCTGCTGCGCCGGGGGTTGTTTATGCCCTGGGAGCTGCCGGAGGTCATGGACCCGGATATGGCCCGGGCGGGATGGCAAGACCTGCAGCCGTTGGTGCACCTGGAAGAGACCATTCCCCACCCGGGGGAGGATTTTCTGACGGTTTCGGCCCTGGAAATGGTATGGTATATGCGGAATCAACTCCTACGCGTGGCTGACTGGGCCGGCATGGCCCATTCCCTGGAAATCCGGGTGCCGCTGGTGGATATTATGCTGCTGCGACAAGTCGTACCCCTGCTGGCCACAAAGCATCGGCCGACAAAACTGGACATGGCTGGAACCCTTGCAACCCCCTTGCCCGCGGAAGTCCTCCATCGCCCCAAATCCGGGTTTCTGGTGCCGGTGCAGCGATGGCTGGCGGCGGCCTCCGGCCAGGGGGGCGGCAGAGGGGACCATGATTGGCGGATTTGGGCTCAAACCGTCTACCGGCACCATACCGCTGCCCTATGAGAGTTTTGTTCTTATCCATGGAAGCTTTTGGGGGTATGGGGGGCATCGCCAAATACAACCGGGACTTTCTTCGCGCCCTCAGTTCTGCTCCCGAGGTTTCAGAAGTAGTAGCCGTGCCCCGGCGGATGCTCTTGTCCCCTGAACCTTTGCCCCCAAAGCTGACCTATATCACGGGGGCCTTACCCAACCGGCTAACCTATATTAAAGCGGTAATAAAATTACTTAAAGAAAATCCGAGATTTGATGTGATTGGCTGCGGCCATATTAAGTTATTACCGATGGCCTTTTTAGCAAAATTGGTAACCAGAGCTCCATTATTTATAGTAATTTATGGGATTGATGCCTGGAAGCCAATAAATAATGCAATAATTAAATATTTATTATCTAAAATTGACGTTATAATTTCAATAAGTGAGATAACCAAACAGAGATTTATAGAATGGTCGCGTTTAACGCAGAAGAAATATTTTATTCTTCCCAACGCCATAGCTCAAAGGAATTATGGGGTCGGCCCCAAATCCCAGGATTTGCTCGAGCGCTATGGTCTCAGTCATAAAACCGTTCTGATGACGTTGGGCCGGCTGGCACCGGAGGAACAGTATAAGGGTTTTGATGAGATCTTGGAGTTACTCCCGGTATTATCACAGCAAATTCCCACTATTGCCTAT
>Ga0351886_10166_pt1 | contig 32586 bp, 22 predicted proteins | sample TotcelFGM3001L14_FD_206761 | JGI IMG/M metagenome (GOLD analysis project Ga0351886, IMG submission 206761) | Enriched cells from coal bed in the Powder River Basin, Montana, United States - Total cells FGM rep3 HSBNCT.FGM.300.1.L14 ... | reverse complement strand
TGTTAAACTTTCTATAAATAAGCAGTCAGCTAAACAGTGAAAATTACTTGTTAAACTGGTCACTGGTCACTGGTCACTGATAACTGAAGCTAATTGGGAAGGCATTTATATGTTTGAAGCAGAAGAAATGTTTCGCGAATTTTCTTCTTATTCCGATTATTTATCCCGTCTTGTATATATTAAAAAAAATAGTAAACATTTGAATCTCCAGTTTGTAGAACTTATTATCTTACATGCAAAGATATTGCTTGATGAAGGAGAAGTTCCACTTTCCATAGAGTTAGCAGATCTTGCCATAGTTGCATCTTCTAATATGGATGACAATCGTATTAAAACATCGTCTTTACTTTTGAAATCTCAACTTGTACAGCTTCAGGCAGATTATTCACAGGCCAGGGATCTTTTGTTTGAAACAGAAGAAATATATGAGAAAGAAAAAATGGATGATAAGCTCTGTGAGCTATACAATCTGATTGCCTATCTTTATAAATCTCAGAAAAAATATGAAGAAGCTATAGAATACCATAAAAAAGCTATTAAATTGAGTCACATACTCCATAAAAAAGACCTTTATGCCCTTAATTTAAGTGCCATAGGAGAGATTGAATATCACAGGAATCGCTCAAAGGAAGCACTTGATTATTTTGAACAATCTCTTTCTATCTATAGAAATCTTGGAGATAGTAAGTCTCAAATACAGATATTGAACTGGATGGGTTATATAAATATAAACCTGAAAAATTATGAAGAAGCATTGAAGAATTTTCTGCAAGTAGTTAAACTCTGCGAAGAAGACAGAGATAAAATTAATTCTCCTGTTGCTTATGCAAAATTTCATCTCGGTACTATATATCAATTTTTTAATGAACCTGATAAGGGGCTTAAATATTTTATTGATGCAGTTTTTATATGGAAGGAAAGAGAAAGAATTCAATCCTGTTCTGAATTGCATTTTTATTCGGGAAAGATATTTTTAAACCTTGGTCTTAAAGAAAAAGCCCTTGATTACTTTAATATTTCTTTGAAATTACTTCAGAAGCTTTCCAGTAAAAAAGGTATGCTTTCTTTACTTTTTCAGATAAGGCAGCTACATGAAGAAGATAGCTCAGAACCGGTACAGAGCTTTTTCGCAAGAAATTTAAAGGTTAAACCGGATGAAGTAGAACTTTCCGATAAAGAATATCTCTTTGATACACTCTCGCAGAACTACAGAGATATAGATTGTAATGATAAGGGTATTTCCTGTTTTACTTCCGGTATACCTTCTTTTATAAGGAAACTGAACATAAATGTTCTGAAAGATTTTCCAAGAAAACATTTTACCGTAAGTCATTCTCATTTGAGTATTGCTTTTACACAGATTTCTTCTGTTTATTACATGAAAGAAATGTACAGAATGGGACTTGCCTATTCAATTGAACTGCTGCAAATTAAAAAGAAAATTTATAATCCCCTTATAATAAATCAGCTTTTAGATGGATTGAAAGAGATTTCCCCATGTGATCAGGATGTGAACTATAATTATTATATTCAGGAAATTATACGTTTTGTAAAGAAATTTGCCAGCAAATCAGATCAATCTCTTATTTACTATGAAGTAGGAATGGCTTATTTCATCAGAGATGATTATGAAAAATCACATGAATTGTTTTTAAATGCCCTCTCTTTATGCAATCATATTAATAACAGGATACTGGAAGCAAGGATCTATCGTGCTGTAGCCTGGGTCGAGTTTAACAGAGGTGATCTTCAGAAAAGCATAGAATATGTGAAAAAATCTCTTAAAATAGATGAATCTCTGAAATTAAATGAAGAATTCATTGACCTGTTAATTTTAGGGCGTCTATATCTTGACAGGAAAGAACTTATGAAGTCTCTGGATTATCAGGACAGAGCAGGAAGTAAGGCAGATAAAATAGTCTGTTCAATCAATCCTTTGATTTTTATGAAAAATGTCCTCTTGGAATCCCGTTCATATTATCAGGTGCAGATTTTTTATAACATGATTAAGGAAAGAAATTTTGATGATATTATGGCAGAGGAAAAAAATTTATTTGACAGATTACCATCTGACCATATTTCAGGTTCAATTGAGAGACATAAAATTATTTACAGCGAGAAAATATCTTCTGATTTTTTTGAGGATTTTTTTGCCAGTCATTATAATGCCCTTATGAAATTATACAGAAGAAATACTTATGAATCAACAGATTCCATACTGGAAACTCTCTTGAGTATTCTCTCTCTTTCTATCGGTAAAGAAGAGAAAATTACTCTTTTCAGACTTGGCCTTCTTTATGAGACTATGGAAATGAGTACTGAAAGCAGATGGCAGTTAAGGACTGTTGATGAATATTTTAGAGATTTTATAGATGATTCAAGTATAAATTCTCCTTTTGCTCAGAGAGCTGTTGCATTATTTAATCTTTCCGTTCTCCTTTCCTTAAGGGGGCATTTTACTGAAGCCCTGGCAGTATTGATTGAAGCAGAAGATATAGAGCAGATAGAAAAAAAATATTTCAGACTTGCAAGGATTTATTATCAAAAAGCTATAATCAGAGAATATCAGGAGAATATATCAAGGGCAGTAGCAAATTACTATAATGCCATGAAGATATTTCGAAATCTGTCCGATAATTCAGGTGTTGCCAAATGCCTGAATAAACTTGCCATACTGGAAAAAGCAAAAAGGACAGATCATTTACTTGAAGCACTTTCCCTTGTAGATGGCGAACATGAACCTCTCCTCTACGGCCAGATAATTTTTAACTGGGCTGCAGTGTTAAGGGAACAGGGTGTTTTTTTATGGGAAAGTCTTGATGCTCTTAAAGAAGCACTCAAATATTTCAGGAAAGCAGATTTCCCTCAATATACAGTGAGAGTTCTCCATGCCCTTACCAGTCTTTCCGGCGAACTTGGAGAGGAAGACAGGGCTTCAACATTTCTGGAAGAGGCATGGATGTTACTTAAAAGCAGAATGCCTGATTTAATATGGGAAAGGATTCGCTGTTTCATACTTATGGGACAACAGGCTGTGAAGAGAGAAGAAGATGCTTTAAGATATTTGCAGCAGGCTCTTTTCTGCAGTCCTTCCATACCTTCCTCTCTTGGTTATTCTTACTGGGTATGTCTGGAACTGACAAATTTCTTTTCCCTTATAGGTAATCAGAGTGAAAAAGAGAAATATCAGGAAATGGCAAAAGAAATAAAGAAAAAAATAATAGATATATGGGGAGGAAATGCACCGATTTTTCTTGATGAGAAATTTCATATGTGGGGCCAGTTAAAGAAAAATTCTTTTGATATTCTTGATGAAGAAGAAAAAATACCTGCAGGTAAATTGAAAAATACAAAGGATAAGATCCTGCCTCTTCTTCATTATCTGATTAATCTGAAGGAAAATGAGACTTTGATAAGAAGACATATGTCTGATATTATAACTGAAATGGAAAAAAACAATTAAACAGTGAAAAGTGAAAAGTGAAAAGTGAGCAGTGAACAGTGACCATTAATCAGCGAGGTGTAAAATGTTTACAGTAGAATATTTATTTTCGAATCTGGATAAATTTTTATGGAAAGATATTTTTTATGAAAAACTTGATGGATACGATGATGTCAATCATGTATGGGATATATTGAAGAGAATTAAGGGATATGTAGAGAATAATCTAAAGCCTGCTATAGAAGGAACAATTGAAGAAGGGGCTTTTGTAGAGAAAAATGTATATATAGGCGAAGGAACTGTAGTTGAAAGAGGGGCCCTTGTAAAAGGCCCTACTATTATAGGCAGAAACTGTCATATAAGACATGGTGCCTATATAAGAGGCTATGCTCTTATAGGAGATAACTGTGTTGTAGGACATGCCACAGAGGTTATAAGAGCTTTGTTTTTACCTCATGCAAAGGCGCCTCATTTTAATTATGTAGGTGATTCCATACTCGGCACGAATGTAAATTTAGGAGCAGGTACAAAACTGTCTAACCTTAAAAATACAAGTTCCTGTATAGTAATAAAACATGATGGCAAAAGTTTTCAGACAGGGCTCAGAAAATTCGGAGCCATTCTCGGTGACAGATGTCAGACAGGTTGCAATTCAGTATTAAATCCCGCTACAATCCTTGGGCCTGATTGTATTGTCTATGCTACTGCCTCTGTAAGAGGTGTATATACAGGTAAAACTATAATAAAATTGAAACAGAAAGTTGAAACATCAGAGTTTCGTTTCTGATGTAAATATTGAAATTGTGAAACAGTGAACTATTGGCCCATATCTCTGGTCACTGGTCACTGGTCACTGGTCACTGGTCACTGATATGAACACTTCCCTTTTAGGCTTAACACTTAATAATAAATATAATATAATAAAACTCCTCGGTAAAGGCGGTCAGTGTCATGTCTATCTTGCTTTCGATACAAAAAGACAGGAAGAAGTAGTTGTGAAAGAGCTTATCCATAAATCTAAAGACGGGGAAATTCATGACCAGAATTTAACTCTTTTTAAAAAGGAATATGAACTTTTACACAGGATGGATCACAAAGGATTACCGAAAGGTTATGATTATTTCCAGGAAAAAGACAGGCATTTTCTGGTGGTAGAATATGTGCCGGGAGAAAACCTGAAAAAGATTCTGGAGAATGGAGAAACAGAATTTTCCGAACAGCAGGTAATCGAACTGGCAATACAGATGGCAGAAGTTCTTGTCTATCTTTCTCATATAAAACCACATCAGGTAATTATCAGAGATATTAAACCTGCAAATATAATGTTAACACCTGAAGGTATGGTTAATTTTATTGATTTTACAATTTCCAGAGAGTCCGATCCGTCAAAAACAGGTGATACTGTAAGGATTGGTTCTATCGGATATGCACCTCCGGAACAGTATAAAGGCAAATCAGATATCAGATCAGATATTTATGCCCTGGGAGCAACCATTTATCAGTTATTAACAAAACATGATCCTTCTCTGACACCCTTTCAGTTTGAACCAGTAAGACATTTAAACCCTTCTATTTCTAAAAATATGGAAGGAATTTTAAAAAAAGCCCTGGAACTTGACCCGTCTCTGAGATATCAAAAACCGGAGGACATACTTCACGATCTGTCTTCTATAAAAGATGGAAAAGATATATCTTTTGACTATAAAACACTGGTTTCATCTTTTAAAGAAGAACCTGAAATAGTGCCTCCACCTGCCAGGCCTTTACTTTTTAATGTAATTTCTCAAAAAGGCTTAATTTATTTATTGCTTATTTTATCTGTTCTGACTGCTATTATTGTGATAATATTTAAAATGAAGTGAATATCGGTCACTGATTACTTAGAGCCTGTAAGAAAGTAACCCTGGCAAATTCTTAGAAAGGTTATCATCGTCGCGTCACGCGTCACGCGTTACGCGTCACGATATAGACTGTAAATATGATGGGGTTATTTCTCGACAACCCCTTATGACTGTTCACTGTAATAAAGGAGGGTAATAGATTTGAAAATCCTGGTAGTTGATGATGATTTTTTAATCCTGGATGTGATACAGGAATTTTTAACCATAGAAAATTTTAATGTTATAACAACATTAAATCCCTTAGAAGCATTGAAGATTGCAACTTCCGACAGGCCTGACTGTATTCTCGCAGATGTAGTAATGCCTGAAATGGACGGTTATGAGCTTTATAGAGAAATAATTAAACTTTATCCTGACATAAAATTTATATTTGTAAGCGGCAATGTAAATGAATATGATATAAGAAGAGAACTGCATATAGACGTACCTCTTATAAAAAAACCATTTACAAGGAAAGAGATTATAAAAATGATAAAAAACGATCAGCAGTCAGCACCTGGTGGAAATGAAGCAGTTTTTTACTAACCCTGCTGACTGCTGACTGTTATATAACAACAAACATACTGTACTGGCCTGATTTAACAAGCAGTACCGACTGATTTTCTTCTCCTGATTCTTTTATTGCCTGATTGTAATCGTCATAATTCTTTATTACATGATCATTGATTTTCTTTATTATTTCACCTCCGCGAAAACCTGCTATAGAGGCTTTACTTCCCTGTTCAACATGTTCTACTATGACTCCATATTCTTCCGATATACCGTATCTGTCACTTATTTCCCCGGTAATTTCTGTTACTGCCAGACCTTTCCACCTTTTTGCATCAGTTTTATCTTTATCTCTCTGCTGCTTTTTTGAATTTGAACTTACTGTATTATCTCCGGGACGGGCTTCTATAGTAACATTTATATCTAAAGGTTTTTTATCCCTTATGATATTAACCTCAATTTTATCCCCCGGTTTTTTATAGGAAACAATCTTCTGTATATCCGATGGCCCGGTTATTTCCTTTTTATCTATGGAGACAATTATATCTCCCGGTTTAATGCCTGTTTTAAAGGCAGGACTGTCTCTGTATATTTCACTTATGATTACTCCTTTATCCACTCCGAATTTTCCTGCAAGTTCCGGAGTCAATTTCTGCATGCCTATACCAAGCCAGCCATGAATGACTTTTCCATGTTTTATAATCTGCCCCATTATAGATGTTGCATTATTTATCGGTATGGAAAATCCCATACCTATTGAGCCTCCTCCGTTAGGGCTTATTATGGCAGTATTTATACCAACCACTTCTCCATAGAGATTTACGAGAGCTCCTCCGCTGCTGCCGGGATTAATTGCAGTATCTGTCTGAATGAGATTGGAAAAATCTCCGTAATTATTTCCATGTTCTACAGGTAAATCTCTTCCCTTGGCACTTACAATACCGGCAGTTACAGAAGAATTAAATCCATAGGGATTACCTATTGCAAGAACCCAGGAGCCTACCTCTAATTCATCGGAATTACCTGTAACTGCATAGGGCAGAGGTTTTTTAGCTTCCATTTTTAAAACACCAATATCACTGGCTTTATCATAGCCTATTAATTTTACATTATTATACTGGGTTCCATCATTCATTGTAATATTTACCTTATCTGCATCCATTATTACATGGGCATTTGTAAGGACATATCCTTCAGGGCTTATAATTACGCCTGAACCGAGACTGGTCATTTTTTGATCCCTGTCGAAGGGCTGAGAAAATTTAAAGAAATTTTCAAAGGGAGTTCCTCTGAAAAAATCCTCATCCCCCATGGGAGCATGATTATTACCTCTTTTTATAACCTTCTCGGTATTTATATTTACGACAGCAGGTGAGACCTGTTTTACTACAGATTTAAAACTCTGCTCCAGACTCAGAAGACTTGCCGGAGGCTCTAAAGGTCTGTTCTCTTTTGCAGTTACATGGCCGTACATAAGACCTCCGTAAAAAACGGCTCCTGTAAGGATTATTAATGAAATAACAAGAAATATCTTTGTGTGGATTTTCCCTTTCATGAAAATTATCTCCTCCTTAATAAAAATTTCTTACCTTAATTTTAACTCATAAACATTAAAGGAATATTAAGAAATTATTAATAGTTTTTAATTATTTTTATGAAAATAAAATTTTAATTGTTATAGTCGTAGGTCCCAGAGGAGATATTTATAAAAAATAAAAATTTCACGGAATAAATATTTCATATTTGCGTCTATGAGAGAAAGAAATAAGAGGAGGTCATGAACATGGAAGAAAGAAAATGCCCAAATTGCGGAAACAGTGATAAAATAGACAGGAATTTACTCTGCCATGCCTGTGGCAGTCAGCTTCAATTAGATGAAACAACAGGTGCCTATATACTTAAACTCATAGACTGTCCCGGATGCGGACAGCCAAATTCTTCTGCTGCCAACTTCTGTGCTAAATGCCGTAAACAGCTTATAGCAGAAAAGCCGTTAGAAATAGAAGATAAAAAGGGAAAAAATAAGTTAATCAGTCTTTTTGCCGTTATAATGATAATGATTATTGCTTTCTTTATTTATAATTCCACCAGAAAACATGAAAAACCACATGTTTCCCCCATAAGTTTTAATCCTGTTCAAATAGTAGATCCTCCGGGACAGCATCATGCAAATCCCCCTGTTCCTTTAGTAAAACCCACTCCTGTGGTAAAAGGGACAGGCCCAAGGATGGATGTAGTATTCTGTGTTGATACTACAGGAAGCATGGGAGATGAAATTGAAGTTATCAGGGAACAGTTACTCAAAATGGTTGATGAGATTAAAAAGGGAAATCCTCCTCCCAGAGTTCGTTTCGGAGTCGTAGCATATAAAGACCGGGGAGATGAATATGTAACAAAAAAATATGATTTTTCAGATAATATTCAGGATACGCAGGAAGTAATTAATTCCCTTAAAGCATCAGGCGGGGGAGACTATGAAGAAAATATTTATGAAGCACTCAAGGTGTCAGTAGAAGGAATGAAGTGGGATACATCAAACAAAGTGAAAAAAATAGTATTTATCATAGGAGATGCAAGTCCTCACAGAGATTACTCACAGGATTATGATTATAAAAAAGAAATAGCTATTGCGTCAAAGAAAGGTATAATGATAAATACTGTAAGCTGCAGCGGTATGCAGGAAGACGGAAATCAGTTCTTTCAGGAAGTTTCCGGTGCTACAAACGGCACATTCGAATATCTCACCTATAAATATGTCTATGAAGATGTAACAGGAAAGAAACAGGTAAGGTTAAGTCAGGGAAGTAAAAATTATGTACTTGACGACAGATACGCAGACGGTGATGAATGGAGAAAAGGAGGAAGGGATATGGCAGGAGAGGGAAAAGCAAAAGAATATGATGCTCCTGTTACTGCAGGCGGTTCTTCTATCTTCTATTCATCTTCAGAAACATGTTCTGCTCCTGCGGAACCGGGAGGAGCAGTAAGTCCTTCAAAACAGGTAGAACAGGTTAATAACCTTGACTCAATAATGACAGATAGTTTGAAAAAAGAAGCTCAGAAAGAAGGAGTAACCTATTAAATAGTTATCAGTCTGGAAATAGCCGGCTATGCAGGAACTGGATGACCGGCTATTTTAATTTTGTTATTATAATTTTTTTTAGGAATGACTGCAGAATAACTGTCGCAACAATATAGATTCTGGTAACAGGTAACGGGTGAAATAAAATCCCGTCACCCGTCACCTGTTACCTGTAAATGACATCAAGTTCTATTGTCTGCATACCCGGGCCGCAGGCAATATCCAGGATATCAGGTTCTGCCGGCAAATCAACTAACATAGAAAAAGCTTTTCTCGTAGATTCATTATCTCCTGGGCCTTCTCTCGGCAGATCTTTATGGATTTCAAAGAAAATATTCATTCAGTCTCACTTATTATATTAATTTCTTCGTCAGAAAAATTTAATGTTTTTAAAAAATCAGGAAGACCTTCTTTTGATAATTTACTTTTTTTTAAAGATATTAAAATTTCCATTTTTCTGTCATCATTGATTTTATTTTTTAATTTTTCAATCAATTCGTCATTTATTTCAAATTCCTGAATATAAGGATTATCCTTTTTTTCTATGTAAGGACTTTTATCTTCCATAGCAGCATTTATCTGTTCAGACAATCCGCTGGAAGCTTTTTTGAATTCCCTTATAGCCCGTCCAAATCCTCTTCCCAGTTCGGGAAGTTTTCCCGGGCCGAAGATAATAAGTGCTACAATAAGGATTAATACCCATTCCCCTGCTCCCGGCATGTCTATCAGTGATAAGAGATTAAACATAACTGACCCCCTTCATTAATCACCGGTATAGTTAAAATTTTATTATATCAGAAAAATACTCTATTGTTAATATTTTTCTTGCCCTTCGTTGCAGGTTATTAGCTGCCTTCGGATAATTATACCATCTTGATAATGAATTAATATTATATTATTTACTTTGTATGAAAAATATACAAATGTATTGACAATGTGATAAATATATTTTATCATATCTTTTGTATGGTAATAATATTAATTGTTTAAAGTGATTGAGGAAAACTATTATTATGAGTCAAAAAATAAGTAAGGAATTGAATTTAATTAACAGTCTCCTGCCCGGTATCAGTGGGCAGGTGACACAGGATAGGATTATAAGTTATTTAATTATCATTCCTGAATTTATAATATTAATCTTACTAATATTGATTTCATGCTCTAACTTATGTTATTCTCAGGAAAGTCAGGTCATTAAAATGTCTGTTATAGACTGTATAAAAATAGCTCTTGATAATAACTACAGCCTTGTTCAGGAAAGGACTTTTCTGGATGTTAAACTGAGAGATATGAAAGAAAAAGACAGAGCCAGAATTCCTTCTCTTTCTTTAACTTCTACCTATGGTTATACGAGTAAAGACAGACCAGGTCTTGCTACTTCCGATGTCGGATTGAAATTGACACAGCCTATCTATGATAAAGGAAAAATTGGTTATGAACAGGAAAAATCTTTTGTTAATTATGAAAAACAGAGGCTTAAATATATTGTAAAACAGAATAATGTTATATATAATGCAAATTATTATTATTTTAACATGATAAGAGAGGAAAAATTGCTTGATATCAGTAAATCGGCTCAGGAGGATTCTAAAAAATTATTTGATATTGCCCAGGCAAGATTCAGAGCAGGAGATATTGCCGAAATAGAAGTTCTTAAAGCTGAGGTAGAAGTTGCTCAAACTCAGGATGATATCATATTCAGACAGAACAGCAGAGATAAAAGTAGAGACAGTCTGATTCGTTTTCTGGACATGGAATTCGGTATAGAAATAATACCAACAGAAGAACTCCAGTACAGCCCTTTCAAACTTACTATGGAAGAATGTCTTCAAACAGCTTCCCTGAACAGACCGGAACTTATAAGTTCTAAATATGATATAGAACTTGCTTTGTTAGACCTGGAGCAGGAAAAGAGAAATATCCTTCCTGATATTGCTCTGAGCGGTAATTTGAGATACAGTATACAGAATGAACTTCTTCCTACTACAACATATCAGTTTCTTCTGAATGGTTCATGGGATTTACCTTTATATGACAGAGGAAAGAGGGGTAATCTCATTAAAAATTATGAAGAATATCTTGAACTTTCAAATCTATCTTATACACAGCTTCAGAAAGATGTTATGCTTGAGGTCATTAATGGCTACAGAGACCTTAAGGCCCTTGAGAACAGAATAGAACTGCGTCAGAAGATAGTTGCCCAGGCACAGCAGAACCTTGATGCCACACAACTGCAGTATAAAATGGGTCTTGTTACCATACTGGAAGTAACTACAACAACACAGGCTCTTACAAGTGCCAAAGTTAATTCTCTGCAATCACTTATAGATTTTCAACTGGCAAAAGAAAAAATGGCTCTTGTAACAGGTATGATAGGAGAGCCATGGCATATAGAACCGGCTGATGAAGGAAATAAATAATTTATGAAAAAAATATTTTTCTTTATATTATTAATTATATTAACAGGCTGTCAGACAGAAAAGAAAGAAGTAACTACAGTTTCTCCTGAAATGTTAAAGCATTTTGATATATATTCGGCAGAGTTAAAAGGTACTGTAGAACCGTCTGTAAAAAGAGACATTTTTGCGGAAATTCCCGGATTTATAGAAGAAATAAAGGTAAAAGAAGGAGATAAGGTTAAAAAAGGTCAGGAACTTATTATAATCAGTAATCCTGAGATTGAGAATAAATATGAAGAAGCAGAGAGTAAATTAAGAGAAGCAGAATTAAATCTTTCCAAAGTTCAGGAGAATTTTACCATAGAAGAAGAGAAAAACGAACTTGAGAAACTGCAGCTTGAAATGGCTCTGGAAGATGCAGAAAAACTTCTCACTCAGACTGTATCTTACTGTCAGCAAAGGGAATTAAGTGATGACGAAGATGTCCATGGAGCAGAAAGAGCATTGAAAGAATCTGAAAATAATTATTTGAATCTGGAAAAAGATTCATCTCAAATATCTCAAAAAGAGGTAGATGTAAAAAAGAAAAAAATAGCAAAAGAAGAATCAGAAGCAGAATTAAAGCGCAGTAAAGAATTATTCGATGGAAAAATCATATCTAAAAAACAGTGGGAAGATTCTCAGAATAAATATAATAAAGCTTCCCTTGATTATGATCAGTCCATTAAGGATCTGGACAGTGTAAGTTCTAAGAGGAGCAGAGATGAAGAACTTGCATCACTGAGGCTTAAAGAATGGGTTTATAGATATGAAAGTTCACAGAAACAGGCTGAAATGAATAAGGCTCTGAATAAAAGAGATATATCTGCAGCTATGGAAAGAGTAGAAAAATGCAAAAGAAAACTTGCTGTTTTCCCCAGGGCAAATAAACTATCCCCTGAAGACATAGAAATAGCCAGAGAAAAGGTCAGGAGGGAAGAGAAAAATTTTAAATTTGCCAGGGAAAATTATCTGAAGACCAGAATAAAAAGCCCTTTAACCGGTGAAGTTATTTTTATAGATAGATTGAGAACAGGTGGAGAAGTGGATACAGGTACTCACTGTATAGTGGTAGGTGAAAGTGATAAATTATTTGTAAAAGCTGAAGTAACTGAGAAGGAGCTTGCCTCTATATCTAACGGTCAGAGAGTAAAAATATCTGCCGGTAAGGAGAACTTAACAGGTTATGTTAAAAAAATAAATCCTTCCGGTAGAAGTAATGGTAAAGATATTATTTTTGATATTTTAATTGATTTTGACAGGGGTAAAAGCCAGATAAAACCCTGTATGTATGTAGATTTGAAATTCATAGGTGCTTCCAGGGAGAATGTTCTTGTTGTTCCTCTTTCTTCTATAGTAAAAAAGAATGATAAATCCTGTGTTTTTGTTTATAATAATGGAAAAATAAAAGAGACAGAAGTTAAAACAGGTATTTTTGATAAAAATTATATTGAAATAATATCAGGTCTTTCGGAAAAAGACAGAATTATTGTGAAATAATATTCTATTTTAAAAGATCTTTTGCATCTTTTTCTATTTCCGAACAGACTTTACCTGTTTCTTTACAGGCTTCACCGCCAATTTCGACAAATTCACCTGACAGGTCTTTTACATGATTTCCCACATTTAATACTTCTCCCGGCATATCTTTAAGATCACGTCCCAGACCTTTAAACTCTCCTCCCAGACCTTTTAATTCTTTACTCATATCCTTTACTGTATCTTTTATTATTTTTCCGAGTGATTCCATAAAAGACATATATATTGTTCCTTTCTATGTGAGCAATTTTCTCATATATATATTTTAAGCTATTTTTTAAAAAAGTAAATAGTATAATATGTTTTTATGATGTTTAATCAGGACTTACGCAAAAAGCACGAAAAAACCAGTCATTGCGAGCGAAGCGAAGCAATCCCATTGGTATATAGCCCCACTGGGATTGCTTCGTCGCTGCGCTCCTCGCAATGACGGAATGAGTAACTACTGTTTAATCTCCGTCACGCGTTACGACTTTCATATCCTACATTTCTTCTCCCACATAGACAACTCTCAGACACTCTTCTATAGTAGTGGTGCCTTCCAGAACCTTACGCAATCCGTCTTCCTGAAGAGTAACCATACCGTTTTCTATGGCTGCATCCTTTACTTCAATCGTAGGAGCATTTCTGAGTATGAGGGGGCGAACATTTTCGTTGACTGTCATCATTTCATAAATACCGCTTCTGCCTTTATATCCTGTTCCCTTGCAGTGGTCACAGCCTCTGCCGTGATAGAAGACTATATTTGTATCTGCAAGGTTAAGGCCGAATTTTGCCACAGCTTCTTCGGGAGGTGTATAGGCTTCACGGCAGTTAGGACATATTTTCCTTACGAGCCTCTGGGCAATTACACCTACAAGGGCTGATGCCACAAGGAATGGCTCTATTCCCATATCTATGAGACGGGTAATGGCACCTGCCGCATCATTTGTATGGAGTGTGCTTAACACAAGATGACCGGTCAGAGCAGATTCAATGGCAATCTGAGCTGTTTCTCCGTCACGTATTTCACCTACCATTATAATATCGGGATCCTGACGTAAAAAACTTCTCAGGGCTGCCCCAAAGGTAAGACCTGCTTTCGGGTTTATCTGAACCTGATTTATGCCTGGAAGCTGATATTCTACAGGATCTTCTACTGTACAGATATTATCTTCCGAAGTATTTAACATATTCAGGCAGGTATAAAGGGTGGTAGATTTTCCGCTGCCTGTAGGGCCTGTAACAAGGATCATACCATAGGGTTTGAATACAAGATCTTCAAATACTGCCCTTGTGTCAGGCATCAAACCAAGTTTATCCAGACCTATCATAACGGCACTTTTATCTAAAATACGCATAACAACCTTTTCACCGTGAACAGTGGGAAGGGTGGATACACGAAGGTCATATTCTTTATTTTCATGCTTTAAGTGTATTTTACCGTCCTGAGGGATTCTCCTTTCTGCAATATCGAGGCTTGCCATAATCTTTATACGGGATATCATGGGAGCCTGAATAACCTTCGGAGGTGACATGACTTCATGGAGAACTCCGTCTATTCTGTATCTTACACATACACTTTTTACACGTGGTTCTATATGAATATCACTGGCTTTATCATTTATTGCCTGAGTAATAATCAGGTTTACTACCCTTACAATAGGTGCTTCCTCTACAAGCCTTTGTATCTGCCCTATATCAAATTCATCCTGTTCTTCAATCTGTTCAAGACCTTCGAAATCGCTATTGGCAATTCCTGTAACTTCTTCATCTACTTCCATAATGCTTTTTCCGCCGAAGTGATTGTTAATTGCCCTTATAATACTTTCTTCAGTGGAGATCATCGGTTCTATGTCAAATCCTGTAATAAGCCTTATGTCATCAATGGCAAATACATTCAGCGGATCTACCATGGCAAGAGCCAGTTTGTTATTTTCCTGCCCTACAGGTATAACCCTGTATCTCTGGGCAAGATGTTCCGGCACAGTTCTTGCAAGTTCAGTGTCTATTGATACTTCATCAAGGTCAATAAAGGGAACACCCATTTCCTTACCTATTACCTCTGTAACCTCTTTTTCCGTTACATAACCCAGATTTATTATGATTCTTTCCAGGGATTCGTTGCTGTTTTTTTGCTGTTCTATGGATTTTTCCAGCTGTCTCGGAGTTATTAAACCTTCCTCCAGAAGCATTTCGGCAATATCTTTACTAGAAGAACCTGATGTATTTAACATGATATTTCCTCCTTTTTAAATTATGAATGATGATTAATCTTAAGGGATCGTAACGTGTAACGCGTAACGCGTAATACCAAATTGCCATCAAGTTTAGCATTATAAATCTCCTGAATTTGCCTGCCTGGCGCTCCTCCGAAAAAATCTAAACTGTAATGTTTATATCAGTTATAGCTTACATCATGCCACTTTGCATTATAGGCGAATTAAATACACTTGTGCTGCCGTGATATTTTTTCTCCAGAGCACCAGGCATGCAAAGCACTATAATTGATAGCCACATGGTATAACGGGTGGAATGAAACCTTTTGTTCTCTTCAGGAAATTATAATCAGTGAAAGGTTGAGAATTTATAATATATTGTATTTCATAACAATCAACAGGTAAGTCTCTCGTCACGCGTCACGCGTCACGCATCACGCATTACGCATCACGCATTACGCATCACGCATTACGCATCACGCATCACGACGAATAACTGACCTTCAGCGCTTCTTCAAGAGTTGTCACCCCCGAAAGGGCATAAAAAAGCGCTTTTTCCCTGAGAGTAACAAAATCTTTTCCCATAAGTCTTTCTTTGAATTCCTTGAAGTTCAGTTTTCGTGCAAAGAGATCTTTCATTTCCATATCAGGATTTAATATTTCATATAATCCTGTCTGGCCTCTGTATCCTGTGTGATTACATTCTTTACATCCTTTGCCTCTGTATAATGAGACCTTATTTAAAGGATTACTCACATTTTCTTCTCCTGAAGAAGTCTTATTTCTGCTCTGTAAACACCTCTGATAAAGTCTTAAATAATATCTCTCTGCAATGTCTTCCTTGGGGCTATATTCTTCCATGCAGTTTTTACATATAGTTCTTACCATCCTCTGAGCTATGGCACCTTCCAGTGTTGAAGCCATAAGGCATGGTTCAAATCCAAGTTTTTTCAGTGTTTTTATACCATAGAATATATCATAGGAATTCATCCTGATTATTACCATATGCCCTGTGAGAGCTATATCGGAAATTATTCTGCCTGTATTTCTATCAGGTACATTATCAATAAAAACCACATCAGGATCCTGCCATATAACAGATTTAAGGGTTTCATAATATTCATTCGAGTCATTAATATGCAGCTGAACTATTCCATTTATCATATATTCTGTTGAGCCTTCCAGGGTAATAATGTTGACTTTTCCTGATTTTCTTGCAAGTATATAATTCAATGCACTGTAACATGTTTCTCTGTGACCGCTTCCTGCCGTCCCTGTGATGAATACAATACCTGAAGGTTTGTCGAAGATTTCTTTCATGCTTTCAAGATCTTCTTGTTGAAAATCAGGAACATTAAAACCTCCGTCTGTACAGGTTTTTTCACCTTTATTGACCGATAGAACAATTCTTTCTCCCAGGGGAAGAGGTAATGTCCCAACCCTTATAGATAGTTCATTACCCTCTGTTTCCATAAAGAAATTTCCTTTCTGAACAATAGTACTTTCATCATTCATACCTGCCATTTTCTTTAACTGAAAAATCAGTTTTTCCGTAACGTCTGAAGCGAATGATTTAACTTCCTTCAATCCCTCATTAATACGGTATTTTACAATAAATCCTCCGTCTTTCTGTGGTTCAAGATGTATGTCCCCTGCTTTTTCTGCGAGAGCCTCCATTATCAATTCTCTTATGAGTTCTGTCCCTCTTTCTTCTTTTACTGAGTTATTCATTGTACATTCTCCTTTCTTTTTTCGTGACCCGTCACGCGCAATGGCGTTAAGTTAATGACATTGCCCGTAACGCGTGATGCGTGATGCGTAATTATCAGGGGCGTTTAATTAAACGACCATGCTCACTTTTCACTACTCACTATTTTTTTACTCTAAAAATAAACATCGGGCATTTTCTGCCCGATGTTTTCAGCCAGGTTTCAGGATTTTTATGTTGCAGAATGACAGGCTCTATTCCCGTCACGTGTTACGCGTCACGACAATTTACCTTTTTACCATAAAATATTCCTCTACTGTAGTAATTCCATCCAGAACCTTTCCGAGAAAGTCTTTATCCAGTGTAATCATGCCATGCTGTACCGATACTTCTCTTATTTCTTTGTGAGAAGCTCCTTTTAGTATGAGAGAACTTATCTCTTCGTCTACTGTCATGATTTCATAAACACCTGTCCGGCCTTTATAACCTGTTCCTTTGCAGTGATCACAGCCTGTACCGCGATATAATAAAACACCATCATCAATGCCGAATTTTTTTAGTATTTCTTCTGCCGGACTGTATGATACACGGCAGTTGTTACATATTTTCCTTACCAGTCTCTGGGCAACTGCACCTTTAAGAACAGATGCCACAAGGAAAGGTTCTATGCCCATATGGACAAGTCGTAAAGGAACTTCTGAAGAATAATCTGTATACAGGTTACTCAATACAAGCTGTCCGCTGATAGCAGCTCTGACGGCCATGTTTGCTGTTCCAGAGCCATGTAAATCTTTTACCATTATAATATCACTGTCATGACGGTCAAAATATCTGATTATATGTTCAGGGAAAAGTCCAATTTTATAATTTGCTTCTACCTGGTTTATACCGTCTATATGATACTTGACTTCATCTTCCAGTGTAATGATATTTTTATGCTCATTATTCAGTATCTTTAAAGCATTGTAAAGAGTAGTAGTCTTTCCCGTGTCAGAAGGACCTGTAACTATTATAAGTCCCGAAGAACTGTACAGGAGTTTTTTAAAGAGAATTTCCATGTCAGGAGAAAAACCCATCTGGCTTATCTCCGGCAGATTGTTATCCAGAATCTTTATGACTATTTTTTCTCCTTTTACAGCAGGCAGGGTGGAAACATGAAGTTTATAGTCTTTACCGTCATGTTTCAGGTGTATTTTACCGTACTGAGCAATTCTTCTTTCGGCTATATCAAGGTTCGCCATGATTTTTATACGTGCCATAAGAGCTGCCTCTATATGTTTTGGCGGTGACATAACCTCGTGAAGAACCCCGTCTATTCTGTATCTCACAGACAGATTTTTTTCCCTGTTTTCTATATGAATATCACTTGCCCCGTCATTTATGGCCTGACTGATAATCAGGTTTACCACTCTTACAATGGGAGCTTCGTCTACCAGTTCTTTTAACTGATCCAGGTCGAATTTTTCTTCATCTGGAGTCTCTTCAAAAGAACCGAAATCGTAACAGGCCATGTCCTGAACCGTCTCGGAAACTTCGCAGAGATCTGTTGAACTGCTCCAGTCATAAGATGTTCCGGAAGGTTCTGTGAAAGCATCATAGTTTAAACCTTCAGGAAGTATTTGAGGTACATCAACCTTTATTATTTCTTTTTTTTCTCTTTCTTCTTCGATATACTGTTCTACTGCAACAAGAGATGTATAGGCAGTCATGAGTTTATGTTTGAGGGCAATACCTATGATTTCATCTCTTATTTCCGCCTTTCTTACAGGTTCTTCTCTTATTTTATCCATAAGTACTTCTACTGAACGTCTTGCCCATATTGTTTCTATAACAGGGTATTTTTCATCTTTTTGGGGCAGTTCTACAAAAAATTCTTCTCTGAACATACCTGTACCTTTTATACCTGAGAGAATTGCTTTTGCTTTTCCTGAAGAGTGAAAACGTCCTGTAAGATAGAGGACTTCACCGAAATATATGTCAGGTACAGGGTATGGATATATATCTGAAATGTGACAGTCTTCCCATTCCAGTGACAGGTCTGACAGTATTGGACATGATGTTTGAAGTGAGAATGTTTCTATTGCCTCTTCTATTTCCTCAGGGACTGTTATAAAGTGGCATGTCCCCCTTCCCAGTCCTGCTATTTTCGAGAGAAAATATCTGTTTACAGAAGGACCTATGCCGAAGGTAAATATCCTGGAATTACCAAGATCTCTGAGGATTTCTTTGAGAGAAGAATCTTCATCCCATACTGCTCCATCTGTAAGAAACACTATCTGTCTTAAATATTCTTTATTCAGAGGAATATTCAGAGCATGTTTCAGTGCCATGAGTATTTCCGTTCCTCCTCTTGAGTATATACCATTCAGAAATGTTTCTGCCAGAAGGAGATTTTCCTCATTGAAGGGCAGAATTTTGTCTGACAGAGATTCTACTGTATTATCAAAGGCTATTATAGAAAAAGTATCTCCGTCTCTCAAGTTTTTCAGGCAGTCTTTAAGGGCTTTTTTTGCATGTTCCATAGGTTCGTTAGACATAGAACCTGACCTGTCAAGAACAAATATTATTTCTCTTTTTAACATTTCTTCAGGGCCATAATGTATTTTCGGAGTAATATGACACATAAAGGTTCCAGTGTGGCCCTCTTCCCTGTAAAAGGTAAAGGAACTTTCCATTTTTTCTCCTTTTGAGCTATATTTCAGCACAAAATCTTTATTCGGAATTTCTTCTTCATGTGAAAATTCTATATGTCTTTCGTCTCTGTTTTTTTCCTCTATAAAAAGTTTATGAGCCGGTGAAAAAATATTTCCCGTCTCAAACCCCGTATGGAGATCTATAAAGATTTTTACTTCTCTTCCGGCATTTTTTGACGGATGGATAATGGGAGGGGAACTTTTACCTTCAAGGCTCTCCGGAATTCCTGCACCGTCTTTACCTCCATACCCGGGTGTTACTGTCATTGGAAAAACAAATTCATAGACTCCTTCTTCATATTTCAGTGTTTCACTGTATCTCAGATTTACAAGTATTTCCTGGGCCGGTTCTATATTTGCCACTGACACAGTGAAAATATTCGGCCTTTCCTGTTCCAGAAGACCTGCTTTTTTCATTTCTCTTTTAGCTTTTTCGTAAGTCCTCTTTGCCTCCTCTCTTTCTTTTATTTCAGATTTTATAACTCTTTTATCTATGATTATTTCAAAGTCATGGACTGCACTCTCATGGGGAAGAGGGAACATGTATACTGCTTCAATGTTTTCAGTAAGGTCATTATGAAATTTCTGGGTAACCTTTACATCTGCAATCATGCCTGTAATTATGGCTCTTACTTCCGTATATTTGAGAGGCAGAGAGGCGTTTTCTATATTTTTAGCAAATATAGTACCTTCTGTGATTTTTTCTTTTTTATAGAAAGGAATTTCTACTGGTTCAGTATATTTTTTATTAAGATGTTCCTGTGAGCGTCTGTTTATTTCTCTCATAATACTTTCTTCTGTCGCAATAGCAGGTTCTATATGATAACCTGTAATCAGTCTGACATCGTCAATGGCAATAATATCGAAGGGATCCGTCATGGCCAGAACAAGGGTGTTGTCTTTTTGTTCTACTGGTATGAATTTATGTTTTCTGGCTATATGTGCCGGTATGAATCTTAGAATTTCAGGATCAATTTCCCGGTTCTCCAGGTCTATAAAGTTTATACCTGTTTCTTTAGCTATAACATAAGCAAGTTCCTGTTCTGTTATATAGGCCATAGAAATTAAAGTTTTTTCCAGAGATTCGTGAGATTTTTCCATTTCTTCTCTGGCTTTTTCCAACTCCTTTTCATCTATGAGGCCCTCTTTAAGAAGCAAGTCTTCCAGATTTTTCATGTTCACCGTAAAGCACCTCCTGTTGTTTTTCTGCCACAAATAAAAAATAAGAGGTTTTTTTCCTCTCAATGATTATAATATAACATATAAATTTTTCAATGTGACATAAAAAAATGTCTGAAGGTTAAAAATAAATTCTTTAAAAAAATAACATTTATATGGTCTTCCATATGTCATAACCAGATTTCATAACATATTCTTTTATCTGCATTTCTTTTGCAAATTTTCTCCAGTTACCATGAGGAATATAAATTCCGCAGTTTTTTACATAATCAATATTTCTGTAAAAATAAATCCAGCACAGGAGATTACCGGTTTTTTCCGTTTTTACTTCCCTGATAAACCTGTCGTACATATTATGTTCATTTTCTCCATAATAGCCTTCAAGTTCATCCAGAAATTTTATGTCTTCATCTTTTATCTCTACAATTTCACCTTTCACAATATCATCTCCGTCTATCATAGCAGGATAACCTGCAGGGAGATGATAGAGTTTTCCTCTAGTTTCTCCTGTAGTTCTATAAAGGACTCGCTCCTTAAGGCATTTATTATAATTTCTAAAACCCTCCATAAGGGTGCCGTAAACAAAAATCTTCATATGAACAGGCTCTTTCCATGAAATACCTCCCTGATAGTCTGTATGTTATATTTTCTCTTATTTCGTATATTATGTTAATAATTTTTTTCGTAAAATTCTCCATAATATTATAAAAATCCTTTTGATTAATAGAATATATTCATTTTATGTACAACAGGTAATATTAGTGAAAAATTTCCTGTATGGTTTGTTTATTTAAAGTCCCTCTGAAAGTAGAAAAATAAAACTATATGCTTTTAATCGTTAATGATATAATATATAAAAATAAAAACAGGGAGGTACAATCCATGAATTCTTCATCAGTATCTCAGGTAAATCTCATACCCAGAAAAATCCTTTTCGGCTCTTCCGGCAAAATGCGAGTAAAAATTTCACCTGACGGGAACAAACTCTCCTATCTTGCACCGGTAAATAAGATCCTGAATATATGGGTTAAGACTATTGGCTCAAATGATGACATGGTTATAACAGATGATAAACAGAGGAGTATAAGGTTTTATTGCTGGGCACAGAATAATGAAGATATTATCTATCTTCAGGATGAGAAAGGAAAAGAGAACTGGAATATCTATAAAGTAAGCCTTAAAACAGGTGAAATTACCAATCTGACACCTTATGAAAATATTCAGACAGGGATAATTAATACAGATAAAAGATTTCCCGATGAAATACTGATTCAAATGAATAAAGAAAACCCTGTTGCAAAAGATGTGTACCGTCTCAATTTGAAGTCAGGTCAATTACGGATGGCAGCAAAAAATCCGGGCCATATCAAATGGTGGGTGAAAGATGGCAACTTGAATGTCAGTGCCGGTGTGGGACCTTCCCCTGATGGACTTGATGAACTTATTATAAGAAAAGGAGAAAATGAATGGGAAAGAATTGACTCATGGGGATATGAAGATTCTTTTTCCACTTCCGCAATCTGTGTGACAGGAGATGGAAGATATATCTATCTTATCGATTCAAGAAATACAAATACGGGAAGACTTGTAAAAATAAACATTCAGACAGGGGAACATGAGATTTTGTTTCACGATCCCCTTTATGATCTCGATGGATGGGTGGACTTTTTCCGTAACTCTGACTCAATACTCATAAATTCCGATACTTACGAAATAGAAGCCATTACCTGTCATAGAGAAAAGAAAGAATGGGTTATACTTGATAAAATACTGAAAGATGATTTTGAAGCCATTGGAAAACTTTCAAAAGGAGAATTTCATGTAATAAGCAGAGACAGTCTGAATAATAAATGGATAATATGTTTTGACAGTGATAATGAATCTCATAAATATTTTATATTTGACCGTACAGGAAAGAAAGGAGAATTTCTTTTTTACAGCAGGCCTGAATTGAATGAATATACATTCTCAAAAATGGAAACCATGTCTTTTACTTCCAGAGACGGACTTGAAATTAACGGATATATAAGTTATCCTCCCGGAGATAACAGAAAAAATCTTCCTCTTGTATTATATGTCCATGGAGGCCCATGGGCCCGTGACATATGGGGATTTAATCCTGTAACCCAGTGGATGATCAGTCGTGGTTATGTCTGTCTTCAGATCAATTTTAGAGGTTCAAAGGGCTTCGGTAAAGATTTTTTAAATGCCGGTGACAGGGAATGGGGAGGAAAAATGCATGATGATCTCGTAGACGGAGTTAACCGGGTGGTGGAACTGGGTATTGCAGATCCGAAGAAAATTGCCATCTACGGTGGTTCCTACGGAGGTTATGCAGCCCTTGCTGGTGCCACATTTACACCGGACCTTTTCTGCTGTGCAGTGGCTTCTTTCGCCATATCAAACCTTATAACCTATATAAAATCAATACCTCCTCAGTGGGAGGTTTTCAGAAATGAACTTATAAAAAGAATAGGTGATCCCGATAAAGAAGAAGATTTTCTCAAGTCCAGATCGCCTCTTTTCAGTGTGGATAAGATAAAAATACCCGTCATGATTCTCCAGGGAGCAAATGATCCGAGGATAAAAAAGCTGGAAGCTGAACAGATTGTGGAAGCAATGAAACAGAAGGGCCTTCCTTATGAATGTGTAATCTTTTCAGATGAAGGCCACGGTCTTGCAGGAGCTGAAAATAAAAATGTATTTTTCGGTAAGATAGAAAAATTCTTTGCAAAACATCTCGGAGGAAGTTATGAAAAATTTGTTGAAGAATAAAAACTTTCACGATTGAGGAAAATAATTTCGCCACAGGGGCTGCAGGCCAGCCCCTGTTCATTTTATAGAAGAAATTTACTTCAGTGTAATATCGGCACCGGTACTGTCTTCAGGATAATACTTCAATACTCCGCCATCAGAAGGGTCATTTTCCCAGCCTTTATTATAAACTTCCCCTACAGTAAGGCCTGTGCCCATTTCCTTTATAAAAGAATTGGCTACCCTCCCTGTGTCACTCACATTTTTTGTCCATCCGAGATATACACCTGCTCCCAGGTTTATGAGACTTGCAGCCATTGGATGAATTGTTACCTTTGATGAAGGTTTCATACCTTCACAGGCCAGATTAAAGAAAAGTGAATTATTAAGACTTGTCCTGTGATAATCAAAATATTTATTTGTTACTGCCCAGAAAGTCTTTGTAGTCTTACTTCCTGTTTTGCCCCAGTCTACAGTCATGGATTCAATTCTATTATTCTTCCAGTCTTCGAATTTTGTCGAAGAAGTATCAGGTTTACTGTAAGATTCTCCTGTCATTATAGAATAGAACGTATTGGATGCCAGTTCGTCCTCAAGTCCTCCATGACCTGTATAGATTATAACTCCGTAATCCTTCACTTCTTTAAAGCTGTCTACTGTAGCCAGTGAGCCATGTTTGCTTACGATGGTGAAACCTGCAGCCTTCAATTCCTTTTCCACACCGTCCAGATTCGGTTTGTCAAAGGCAAATCCGGGATCATCATAGGTACTGTCATATATAACGGCATACTTGTTTCCCACGGCTTTCAGTAAAGAATTTGCGTAATCTGACGAAATAAGAGATTTTTCACTTCTGGCTGAATCGGTTTCCTGGTAGTCTGGCTGATCCATCCATACTTCCGTACCTCCCCAGTCATATTCCACAAGCATTTCATCTTCATCTGCATATACTGCTTTCACAAAATCCAGATTTCTTATCTGATTTGCAGCATATCTGAAAGCATTGGGATCATCCGAGTTTATGGCTGCTTCTCCGATAGGGTCTATAACTTCTGTTTCCGTTATATCCTGCATAGTTACAACAGAAGGAGTAAGGCCGGGTATTATTGGACCGGTTCCTGTACCTCCGTCACATCCGGTTAATACATTTATAAAAAAAGATAGAATTATAAATAAAAATGTTGCAATAAGTATTCTTTGTCTCATATTTCAGACCTCCTTGAAATTTTTATAATGATAGATTATCTGCTATTTAAACTTTTACCCTCCTTTTTTAAAGGTTTATTTATATTACACCCTCCTGTTTTTTTCAGGCTAACATTCAATGTTTCATATAAAACTCCTTCCCTGTCGTAATTTAATGGTATAGGAATTTTCATTTTTTAAGGGTTAAGGGTTATGGGTTTCGGGTGTTGGGTGTTGGGTTAAAAAGATTAACAACCCAAAACCCAAAACCTAAAACCCAACACCCATAATTTATATATTTTATAATTATTTCAGTATAATAACATTAGGAATGACAATCAAATATATTAAATCGTGACGCGGGAAAAGAGACTATTAATAAATTTCCATTCCTTACTTAAAAAAACTGTAACCTCCTTTAATTGTAATAGCTTCTCTTTATGCTTTTTTTAAAAAATTCCGGACTGAGTGATTTCGTTTTATCTTTTAATTCCTCACTTCCTTTCTTCGTTTTATCTTTTCTTCATGAATTATAGTGTGAAGATATGAAGAAATTATGAAGAACTTTTGAATATTATATGAAAAATTGTAATCTTAGAAAAGCATGACTGAAAAAAAAGACCATTTTGTCTAAGCCACGTCAGTAGGATTTCTCTTTTAAAGAGAGAATTATTTATGATAATGAAATAAGGAGGCACCTGTTATGAGTATTGAATCCGCAAAAGAATTTGTTGACAGAATGAAGCATGATAAAGATTTTGCCGGGAAAATCATGGCATGTAAAGATGGAGAGGCACGTATGACTCTGGCAAAGGCTGAAGGCTTTGATTTTACCGGTAATGAACTCAGGGAAGAAACAGCAGCTTTAACTGATACTGACATTGAATTTATATCAGGCGGAGGTTCCAGCAAGTGCTGTGTACCCGGTATGGAATTCATAAATTAGGGATTTTGATATGCCACCCGGAGAGAATAATAGAACTTTCCAGAATTTTATAATATAGTTGTTTTCTGAAAAACTAAAGCATATTTTGAATAAGTTTTGCTATTTCTTCTATATTGAATGGTTTCAGAATAAGTTCTTTAATGCCCATGGCTTTAATCTGGTTTTCATCGATAGTATTATCAATATAACCTGTGCAGAGAAACACAGGTATATCAGGCCTGATCTTGAAAATCTCTCGTGCCAGATCAATGCCTGTCATTTTAGGCATAGTCTGATCGGTAATGACCAGATTAAATCTGTCCGGGTCTTTTTGAAAAATGTGAAGAGCCTCAGGACTGCTGTTAGTAGTAAAGACTTTATAACCCAGTTTTTCCAGACTCTTCTGTAATGTATAGGCTATTGACATTTCATCATCTACGAGAAGTATTTTTCCTGTGCCGCAGGGAATATTTAGCGATAAATCTATTTCTAACTCTGCTGTTTCTTTTATTTCAGGGAAAAATACGTGAAACTTGCTTCCTTTGCCTGTTTTACTGTTTACAATAATTATCCCATTATGACTCTGAACTATTCCATGAACTACAGCAAGCCCCAGTCCTGTTCCTTCTCCCTGTTCTTTTGTGGTAAAATATGGCTCGAAAATTCTTTCTATAACCTTTTCTGTCATACCGCATCCTGTGTCACTTAAAGTAAGCTTTACATAAAATCCCTCTTTTAATCCCCTGGATATTAATGGATTGTTTTTATCGATATAAACATTAACCAGGGCCACCTTCAATTTACCTCCTTTTTCTCTCATAGCAAAGGCAGCATTTGTGCAGAGATTCATTAATAGCTGGTGAATTTGCGTGGCATCTGCCAGAATTATATGGGATTTTTTTTCTATCTTTTCCTCTATTTCTATTGTGGCAGGAAGGGTTGCTTTCATTAATTGAATGACTTCTTTTATAATGACTTTAATTTCTATAATTTCCTTTTTCTGTTCACCTTTACGGCTGAAGGCAAGTATGTGTTTTGCAAGATCTTTTGCTCTGTTACATGCCTTAAGAATTTCCTGAAGATGACCGTGCAATATAGTTCCTGAAGGAGTATCGAAAAGCATTAAATATGAATAGCCTATTATGCCTGTAAGTATATTGTTGAAATCATGGGCTACTCCTCCTGCAAGGGTTCCTATAGCTTCCATCTTCTGAGATTGACGAAGCTGCCTTTCTAAATCAAGGCGCTTTTCTTCTGACTTTTTACGGTCAGTAATATCTATAATAATCCCTCTCAGCCCTGCAGCTTTATCTTTATGTATAACAGATTTGCTGTATATTATAACAGGAAATGTTTTGCCATCTTTTCTTAAAGCAGTATATTCGGATTCCCTTATATCTGCTCCGCCTAATACTGCCTGAAGATTTTTCAAACCTCTCTCCCTGTCTTCAGGTATTAATGTCTCTATGGCATTAACACCTTCCCTGAAATCTTCTTCACTGTAGCCGAAAAGACTGAACCCCTTTCGATTTACAAAGGTAATATTACCTTTTTCATCTGTTTCGAAAACTACTTCAGGCAATGAATTTACGAGCTCTCTGTATTTTTTTTCACTCTCTTCCAGTTCATTATATGTCTGTCTGTATTTTATAATTAGTTCTTCCAGTTTCAGATTTTTTTCTTTTATTTCCAGATTATTAAGTCCCAGTTCTGCAATGATAAGGGCAATTTCACTCAAAAAATCCAGTGTTTTTTCAAATTGTTCTTTACTTACGACAGGAACTTTACTCACAGATTCCATATATTCTGTTTCATTATAACCATATTTTTTGCCCTGTTCTTTAAATCTGTGAAGTTCAGGTTTTTCAAAAAAGATCTGTCCTGTTGCCAGGTTGGCTATGTGTTTTCCTCTTATAATAATTGGCGTAGCACCATCTACAAGACCGCTCTTACAGTGACTTATACTCAAATCTTTCAAATCTTTCAATTTTTTCATAAGAAAGACATTGCTTTCTTTACAGTACTTTTCAGATGAAGGAAAAGCTCTGTGGAATTTTGTACAGATATCTCTCCATCCTGTAGATATAAGTACTTTTTGTGAAGGCTGTTCAATAAATCCTGTTGTGAAATTTGTGGCTATTGAGAATTTCTCGAAAATTCTCTTCAATTTTTCCAGATCTATGAGATCACTTACGGAATATTTTTCGTTAACTAAAAAATTTTCATCTTTACAGCTATCTCCCTGTTTTTTATCTCTTTCCATTTCCAGGATTTTTTGTTTCAATGTTGTAATTTCGTGAAGTAACTCTTCACGGGACCTCCCATCGTCTCTTATCATAGATTCCTCTCTCCCACTTAGTCTCTGTGACGCGTAGCGCGCGTGACAGGAGAAATTAATATCAACCTGTCAGCCTATAAAACATTCCGGATAACCTTACCGTTCATCATAGTAAATAAGACCTTTACTGTTGATAATTCATCTGCCGGCACATCAAAAAGATTTCTGTCAAGTATTATAAGATCTGCCAGTTTACCTTCCTCTATGGAACCGATTTTATCTTCCATATGCATCTGATAGGCACCTGCCAGAGTATAACCATAGAGTAGTTGTTCCAGTGTGGGAAGTCTGTCTTTCGGAGGAATAACAGTTGTTGTGTCACCGGGCACAATACCTGTTACTGCTGCCTGTATTTCATAAAGAGGAGAGATTTCCTCCGGATCAGTTCCCGGTATGTCACTTCCGAAAGAAACATTCACACCCATTTCAATCAATTTTTTCTGCATGGCAAATTCTTTATCAATCTTTTCCTGACCGAAGATCTTTATGGCTTCTTCATACTGGCCTTTATAGTTTACGAACCATACGGGTGTGGCATTTGCTCCCACTCCAAGGGATTTAAATCTCGTTAAATCATCGGGATGAATTATACATATGTGATGAAGAGCATTACGGCGGCCGTTAATTCCATGTTTTTTCTGAACCTTCTCTATTGCATCCAGAGAACGTCGAACAGAACCGTCTCCTTCCACATGGATATGAGTGTCAAAACCTGCAAGCTGCGCCATTTCGATCCACTCTGCCAGCACATCTGCCGTCCAGTCACTCTCTCCCTTTGTTTCAGGTCTGTCTTTATAGGGCTCTAACTGAACGCCCGTATGAGAGAGGAATGTGCCGTCAGCCCATATTTTAAGAGAAGTAACCTGTACCAGTTCCGAACTGTATTTTTTATTCCAGTTTTGAAGTTTTTGTATATGTGTCTCCGGTTTTTCTCCGGCATCTCTTATGCCATAGACTCCTACAATTCTGCACTTAAGTTTGCCCTCTTTTTCCCATTCAGACAGAAGATCGAATCCGACATAACCATCTTCAAGTCCTGGAGCGAATATACCCATTTCATGACAGGCAGTAATACCGTAATTCGGGAGTGTCGGAAAAAGTTCTTCCATAACCTGAACAAGCATTTCTCTCCCTCCCATAACACCTGTGGCTACTGCTATGTTTGACCATGACGCATATTCAACACCGACTCCTGACGGTGTTCCATCCGGTTCTCTCAGAAGATATGTAGAACCGGGAGACGGATCTGCCGTATCTTTCGTTACCCCTGTCAGTTCCATTGATTTTGTATTAAACCATGCGTGATGATTATCATCACTGAAGAAGATAAGTGGCTTATCCTTACAGATTGCATCCAGTTCCTGTCTTGTCCCCTCTTTGCCGCCAAACATAACAAAATTCCAGTTATAACCCATATAAACAGGTTTTTCAGGATTTGCCATGATATAATCACCGATAAGTTTCAGCATTTCCTCTTTATTCTTTGAGCCTGCCAGATTTATACCCCTTTTCCCTGCCGCTCCGCATATGAGATGATTATGGCCGTCTATAAATCCGGGCATAAGCATTTTTCCTCTGAGATCCATTATTTCTGTTTTTGAGTCGATAAATTTTTCCACTTCACTGTTTGAACCGACAAATATGATTTTATTGCCTTTAACTGCCACAGATTCAGCCCATGGTTCTTCAGTGTTTACAGTATAGACCTGTCCGTTTTTAAATACATAATCTGCCAGTTCAGTTCCTGTTGCTGAAAAAAGACATGACACAGTTATTATAAGGGCAAATAAGAAAATAAAAATATACTTCATTAAATTTCACTCCTTGCGTAATATTGCAATATATGATATATCACGATTTTTATATTATATCATATTTCTGAAATTAATTTTTGAACAAAATTTTCTGTCTATATAAAATTTTTATAAAAAATGTTATAATTACTTGTTAATGATTTCATACTTCACGGGTTACGATTAAAAGGTGTATCATTTGAACAAAATAGAATTAAAAAATATATTAACAAATCTTTTTAAAGAGCAAAAACTGGCCGTTCTATCCACACAGAGTAAGGAAGGGCCCTACAGCAGTCTTGTAGCCTTTGCCGCTACAGAGGATCTCAAATATATATTATTTGCCACAACAAGGGCTACGAGAAAATATGCCAATATGACTGATAATGCCTCTGTGTCTCTACTTGTAGATAACAGAGGTAATGATGACGAAGATTTTTATAAAGCAGTAGCAGCAACTGCTACAGGTAAAGCAATTGAAGTAAAAGATTTTGAAAAGGAAGGTCTTTTAAACATTTATCTGGAGAAATTGCCATACCTGAAAGAGTTCGTCACATCTCCCACATGTGCTTTACTGAAGGTTACAGTAGAAACTTACTATACAGTAAACAGATTTCAGAATGTCATGGAGCTTCATATAAGTCATGAAGATAGTAATTCCCATTTAAAGAAATAGAGAAAGAATATAAAAAAATATACGGTTTTTTATGGAGTTTCATATAACTCATGAAGATAGCACTTCCCCTTAAAGAAATCAGTAGAAAATCTAAAAAATATACAGGTGGTAAAGCATATGCTCTTTCCGTCCTTGCAGGAGAGGGAATGAATATACCTGATGGCATATGTATTACTTCTCATGCATACAATCACTTTATTTCTTCTACAGGACTGAGAAACCTGATATTCATGGAATTGAATAAAAAAAGTTTTTCCTCCATGAGATGGGAAGAAATATGGGATATTTCTCTCACCATAAGAAATTTTTTTCTTAACACACCTCTCCCTGAAGAACTTTATAGAAATCTGAAAGAGATTATAGATATAAACTTCAGAGGGAAATATGTGGCAGTCCGTTCCTCTGCTCCGGGAGAAGATTCTCAGAGAACATCCTTTGCAGGACTCCATGAATCCTTTTTAAACATAAGGGGAACAGAGGAAATAATAAAACATATAAAGCTTGTATGGTCTTCACTCTGGTCTGACGGTGCCCTTTTATATCGTAAGGAACTTGGCCTGGATGTGAAGAAAAGCTCTATGGCAGTAATAGTTCAGGAAATAATAAAAGGTGAGAAATCAGGAGTCGTATTCAGTGTAAACCCGTCCAATTCATCTGAGACTGTTATAGAATCTGTCCATGGTTTTAACCAGGGACTCGTAGACGGAACGGTGGAACCACACAGATGGTTAATTGACAGGAAAAAAGGCCATATTCTTTCATATAAAGAAAGTTCTTCCAGTAAATATATCATATCTTCTGAAAAAGGAGTGGAAATTTCAGATCTTCCGGCAGAAAAAATAAATACTCCTCCTCTTCAGGATGAGGAAGTTTTGAAGGTTTTCAATCTTTCCATGGCATGTGAGAAAATATTTGCTTCTCCTCAGGATGTGGAATGGACTTTCAGGAATACCATGCTTTATGCTCTTCAATCAAGACCTGTAACAGCAGTTTTTTTTGGCGATGATACAGATGATAAACGTCCCTGGTATTTGAGTCTTAAAAGAAGTTTCGAACATTTAAAGATTTTGAGAAAAAGAGTGGAAGATGAACTTCTTCCACAGATGGACAGAGCGGCCCAAAAACTTGCAGTTACAGATTTTTCCTCTATGTCTGACATGGAATTAAAAGAAGAAATAGAAAAAAGAAAAGATACATATAAAAAATGGAAAGATGTTTACTGGGATGAATTTATTCCCCTGGCCCATGGTATGAGACTCTTCGGTCAATTTTATAATGATACTCTTAACCCTGAAGATCCATACGAATTTATGGATCTTCTCTCAGGAGAAGATCTCATTGCCCTTGAAAGAAATAAAAGCCTTCAGAAGATTTCCTATCTTATTACAGATGATGTTTATAATAAATATATTTCTCATGGTGTACTGTCTGAAGATGTGGATAAAGCTCTGGATGAATATATGAATAAGTTCTGTTATCTCTCAGGTGAGGAGTTAAATCTGTCTCAGGAAAAGGAAGGTTTTATAAAATTATTACTTCAGTTATATAAAAATCCTGTAAAGAAAAAGGAAAAGAACAGGAAAGAACAGGAAATTTTCTTTATGTCCTTTTTTGAAGAGAAAAAAAAGCCACAGGCCATAGAAATGCTTGAACTGGGAAGGGCAAGTTATAGATTGAGGGATAATGACAATATATATCTTGGAAGAATAAAAGGACAGTTACAGAGAGCAATGAATGAATATAAACTCAGAGGTTTTGTATATGAAGAAAGTCATGAAAGCAGGAAGGAAAATAATGGTGAAAGAGAATTTTCTTTAAAAGCCAGACAGATCAGTGGCCAATCTGCCGGTCAGGGAATTGCAACAGGCACTGCAAGGGTTATATTGAAACAGTCTGATCTCTTTGAATTCAGACATGGAGAAATACTCGTATGTGATGCAGTTCAACCTGATATGACCTTCATAGTTCCTTTAGCTTCTGCCATAGTTGAACGAAGAGGGGGGATGCTCATACATGGTGCAATAATAGCCAGGGAATATGGTCTTCCATGTATAACCGGTGTGACAGATGCTGCATCTCTTATTCATACGGGAGATGAAATTATGGTAGATGGTTATCTGGGGATTGTTATAATTCAGAAATCCCTTTCTGTTGATTAAGGGGCTGTAAGAAAATACCTGGCAAATTGTTAGAATGGTTATCATCCTCGCGTTACGCGTCACGATATATAAAATCTTTTTATAGAA
>Ga0351886_10152_pt1 | contig 34340 bp, 32 predicted proteins | sample TotcelFGM3001L14_FD_206761 | JGI IMG/M metagenome (GOLD analysis project Ga0351886, IMG submission 206761) | Enriched cells from coal bed in the Powder River Basin, Montana, United States - Total cells FGM rep3 HSBNCT.FGM.300.1.L14 ... | reverse complement strand
ATCCCTGGAACCGCCTCATCGGATTAAGGAAATGGGGCAATTCGCCCCGCTCCTGGCCTCGTTTATTTATTTATATTGACAAGAAAGGCTACTTGAGTAATTATTCACAATGAGCCCGGTCTCATCCGGGCAAGGCGAAGCTATGGCCATTGATCTGAACATCGTGATCGGCGGGGCCGCGGGGCAGGGAGTCCACACCATTACGGGGCTCCTGGCTAAAATCCTGGTGCGGCAGGGGTGCCAGGTCCTGTTCGTCCAGGACTATCAGTCCCGCATCCGGGGCGGCCATCTTTTCAACCGCATCCGCGTCTCCGATCAACCCCTCATGTCCTCTCGGGAGGGCATCGATCTCTTAGTGGCCCTGAACCAGGAAACCGTCCTCCTGCACCGGGACGAATTGTCTCCGGACGGGGTGATTATCTACGACGCCTCCGTGGTGAGCGAATTGCCGGCGGGGCGAAGCAGCCTGGCGCTGACGGCCGGTGATCTGCTCCCGGAGCGGAAAGCCGCCGAGGTGGCCATCAATGCCGGGGCCTCCGGGGCGCTTCTGGGCCTGCTCAAGGTGCCGCTGGAACCCCTGATGGCCATGCTGCTGGAGGCCTTTGAGGCCAAGGGCGCCGAAGTGGTGGGTTGGAACCACCAGGCCGCCGCCGCAGGCTATCGACTAGGCGCGGCGGCGGGCAATAGCCATTCCCTGGCGGGGATCGCCGCCCCGCCCCAGCCCCGGCTCCTGCTCAGCGGTCATGAAGCCGTCGCCGTGGGGGCCCTGGCCGCGGGTCTGCAATTTATCAGCGGTTATCCCATGACTCCCTGGAGCAGCGTCTTGAACGCCATCGGCCAGCGGGCCGGGAAGTTCGGGGTGGTGGTGGAGCAGGCGGAAGACGAGATCGCGGCCATCAACCTGGCCATCGGCGCCTCCTACGCCGGGGTCCGGGCCATGACCGGCTCCTCCGGCGGCGGCTTTGCCCTGATGGTGGAAGCCCTGGGCTTGGCGGGGTGCTCCGAGACCCCCCTGGTCATCCTGGAGTCCCAGCGCCCCGGCCCCAGCACCGGCCTGCCCACCCGCACCGAGCAGGGCGACCTCAGTTTTGTGCTCTCCGCCGGGCAGGGGGACTTTCCCCGGGCGGTGTTGGCCCCGGGAACTGCGGCCCAGGGATTCGCCTTGACGGCCCGGGCCTTCAACCTGGCCGACCGCTATCAACTGCCGGTATTCGTGATCACGGATCAATATTTCGGGGACACCAATTTCACTCACGAGCCGGGAGATTTTCCCGCCGCCGTCGAGATCGAGCGGGCCATCGACACCGGCCCGGTGGACGGCGTTTACGAGCGCTATGCCCTCACCGCTAGCGGCATTTCGCCCCGGCGTCTGCCGGGCTTCGGCCCGGTGGTGGTGGCCGATTCCGATGAACACACGCCCGACGGCCACCTCACCGAGGATCTGGCGGTGCGGGTTGCGATGCATGACAAGCGTCTGCGGAAGCTCAAAGGGCTGGCCCAGGAGTTGGACGGTATCACGACAGATGGCCCGGACGACGCCCCGCTGACCCTGGCCTGCTGGGGCTCCAGCCTGGGTCCGGTCAAAGAGGCGGTGGCTCGCCTCAACGGTCAGTTCACCCCGGCCCGGATGGTCCATTTCAGCGAACTGTGGCCGTTCCCGGCCCAGGCGGTGGCCAGGTCCCTGGGGCGTCCGAAACGGCTGGTGATGGTGGAGATGAACGCCACCGGGCAGTTTAACCGCCTGCTGCGCCAGGAGACGGGGACCGGCGCGGATCACCTGGTGCTCAAGTATGACGGGGCTCCCCTGACTCCGGAGTATATCCTCCGGGCCCTCGCCGGGCACGCCTGAGGAGGTGGTCATGCTGCCGCTGGACTTATATCAGGGAATCGAGCCGGCTTGGTGCCCGGGCTGCGGCAATTTCGGCATGCTCAAGGCCTTCAAGCAGGCCCTGGCGGAGCTGGAGATCAAGCCCGAAGAGATCGCCCTGGTCTCGGGTATCGGCCAGTCGGGGAAATTTCCCCACTATCTCAAGTGCAACATGATTAACGGCATTCACGGCCGCACCCTGCCGGTGGCCACCGGTATCCGCCTGGCCAACCACGGGCTCAAGGTGGTGGCCACGGCCGGGGACGGCGACTGCTACGGCGAAGGGGGCAACCACCTGCTGGCGGCGTTGCGGAAGAACCCCGATCTCACCCTGGTGGTGCACAACAACCAGGTCTACGCCCTGACCAAGGGGCAGGCCTCGCCCACCACCGACCAGGGAATTAAGACCCTATTGCAGCCTCACGGGGTGGCCTATCCGCCGCTGCACGCCCTGGCCATCGCCGTGGCCCAGGACGCATCCTGGCTGGGCCGGGGTTTTGCCGGCCGCGGCGGGCACCTCACCGGCCTGTATAAACAGGCCCTGACCCATAAGGGCTTTGCCTTGCTGGAGGTGCTGCAACCGTGCGTGTCCTTCAACAAGGTCAATACATATCAATGGTATGAAAAACGGGTCTATGACGTGGAGGCCGAGCCGGACTACGACCCGGAGAACGAACTTTGGGCTTATCAGAAGGCCAAGGAGTGGGGGGACCGCATCCCCATCGGGGTGATCTACCGCCGGTCCCGGCCGACGCTGGAAGAGGCCCATCCGGTGCTTCAGGCCGGCCCTTTAGTGCGACAACACCCAGAGCGCCCTGTGGCGGCGCTGCTGGCCGACTTCATTTAGAGAGGAAATGATCATGACGGCAGAAAAAGAAATCCAATCCTGGGATATCCTGCGGGATCCCAATCGCATCTTGCTGGAGGAAGACTACGGCTCCAAGATGGAGCTTTTGATTTACACGCTGACCTGGGCCGTGGAGCTCGGGCTCTGTTTCGTCTTCGCCATCTCCTATCTCCGGGGCTAACCGTTTAGGGGACCAGCCGCGGGGCGGGGCGGTCAACCGCCGATCCTGCCCGTGGGGCCGGCCGGCTTGGGTCGAGGTATTCCGGGAGGTATCTTTGCTCCAGCCGCTACGGCTTATCGAGATAGTTCCCATCCGAAAAGTCTTTAATTCCCTCCCCCTTGATGGGGGAGGGTTATGGTGGGAGTGAGAATGCCTCGTTATAACAAGATGTTCCCTTGACACCCCCCTCCCCCCAGCCCCGTCCCACCAGGGGAAGGGGAGTTTGCGGATGAAAACGAGCTAACAGCTTTTCCGGCGGTAATAATTCCGGTTCCCGGGGAAAGGTCCGGGCGGTCAATTTATTTGTGAAAATAGGCATAAATATTTTGCTATTGTTATTGAAATGTTATTGAAATTAACCTGCGTACGTCATAAAATATTACCAGAGGAGAATTACCAGTTTCAGATTTTCTGCCGAATCCGTTAACTAACCGGAATCAGGCAGTGAATAGGCGCGAGGCAGGAACCCACCACTCCTGGGGGTTACCACAGGCACTGGCGTAAGGCATTCGCAGAGCCCGAGGAACCTTTCGTGGCAAAGGCTCAGGGAGGTGTGGTGAGAACATGATTAACGAACTGTTAGCTCCGGGCGGCAGCCTGGAAATGGTGGAGGCGGTTTTTCAGAGCGGCGCCAATGCCGTTTATGTTGGGGCCAAGGGCTTCAGCCGCCGGAAGTGCGCCTGGGAACTGGAAGACAGCCAGATCGGGGAAGCGGTTCACATTGCCGCCGATTACCAAGGGAAGATTCGGGTAGCCCTGAACGCGGAAATCCCGGCGGAAAAAATACCCCTGGTAGTGGAAAAGGTGGAAAAGTACGCCCACTTCGGTGTCGAAGGGGTGATCGTGAAGACCCCGGCGGTGATCCAGGAGATTCACCGGCGTTTCCCGGAACTGGTGATTCACGCCAGCGTCGGCGCCAATATCCAGACCCAGGAAGAGATGGCCCGGTTTAAGGCTTACGGCGCCACCCAGTTAGTGGCATCCACGGAAATCGACACCGCGGCCAAACTGGCCCGGTTCAAACGGGAAGCCGACGAACTGGGGCTTAAGACGGAGATCCTGGTTCACGGCAACCGCTGCATCGGCGGGGTCGGAAACTGTATGTTCCACGAACTCATTGCCGACTCGTACGTCCGTAAAGTATATCGGGATGAGGACGGCAACGAAGTCGTGGAATACGAAGGCTGGCCTGACCGGAGTGGCAGTTGTTTTCGCATCTGCTTGCTCACGGATGAGCAGCGGCGCAAAATTTTGTCGAAACGCGGGCAGCCCCTTGAGAAGATCGAGGCCATCAACGAGCGGGTCCGGAAAAACCCCAACGTCGCCTTCGCGATCCTGGGTGACGAGTTGAAGGCCTACCTGGACCTGGGGATAGCCACCATAAAGGTTCAGGGCCGCGAGTACGCCGTTGCCATGATCTCCCGCATGATTAGCTGTTACCGGCAGCTCATCGATGCTCATATGCGTGGCGATGACATTAACGGTCCCTTTTTTCAGAAGATTCAGGACCGCCTGGCGGCCCTGGTGGCCGAGCGGGATGCCGCCCGGATGGAAAAGACCAAGGAACTCCACCGGAACATTGTCGGTTTGTAATTTTTTGCATTTTTGTTGACAACTTGCATAATTTCCTTTGTGGTCAAGAGAGCCTGCCCTATAATGGGGCAGGCTTTTTCATGCCCCGGGCCTGAATCTAGTGCACCGGGATTCTCGGTGGTTGCTCCGTAGGGGCGGTTCTCGAACCGCCCCTACAACGGCTTTTCATGGTTTATGGGGAGCCAACGGCCCCTGGGTGACTGCCTGGAGCGTGGGAGTTTTAACCAATCCAGGCAATTAATGGTCTATATAATATGGTAAGGATGCCGAGGTCGGCAGTGACCACGAAGGTCCGCCACCGTTCAAATATATTCCTATCGAGGCGTTGACGGACTGTGAAGCTTCCTGATGAGCCTTCCAAGCCTTTGGGTCTGGCCCTGTGGTTCGGCTTGCTGCTGGGCGCCCTGATTCTGGTTGGCAGCTTCTATAACCTGGCGAATTATCCCGCCATCTGGTGGGATGAAGCCATTTTTTCCGAGGCGGCCGCCAACCTGGTGCAGCATGGCCGCTACGCCTTTACGGTGCAAAGTCCCAATCAGCTGGTCGACTTTGACTTTCGGATCAGCGCCGGGCCTGCGGTGATTTTGCCCGTAGCCCTGGCGTACAAGCTGTTTGGGGTAAGCCTGCTCTCAGGTCGGCTGGTGGCCGGGGCCTACCTGGTTCTCACCTTCCTGGCCCTGTTTCTGGGGGCCCGGCGCCTCTGGGGCCCAGTCACGGCGCTCCTGGCCGTGGCCCTGGCCTTTCTGGGGACCGATGTCTTTTTCTGGGGCCGGTCGGTGCTGGGAGATATCCCCGCCCTGGGGCTTTTCCTCTGCGCCACCTGGTTTCTCATCCGGGGTCTCGAGTCCCGCTCCCTTTGGCCCCTGTTTTGGGGCGGGATATTTGTGGGGCTGGCCTTCAATGCCAAGGAGTTTTATGGGCTGGCCGGCCTGCCGCCCCTGGTGGTTTTGGCCCAGCAGTATTGGCGGGACAAGCGGCGTCTGACCGGGAGCGTCCTGGCTTTCGTGGTTGGGGCGGCGATCCCGCCTCTGGCCTATCTGGCGCTCAAGGCGGTGATTCTGGGGAGTCTGACCGGGGCCATTTTCCATTTCCTGGAACAGAAAAAACTTCTGTGCCACGAGTTCTTCACGCCCCTCACCATCGGCCGCATCTACCCGGAGAGTCTCCTGTTCCTGGTGCAGAATCCCCTTTTTTGGCTGGGATGCCTGGGGGTTGCCTGGATTTGGCGTAAAGAGACCCCATCTCCCGGGGTTAAATTGTGGATCCTGAACTTCTGCCTCTGGAGCGGGGTTTACCTCACCGCGGTTTATTGGCACCGCTTTGCCCTGCCGGCTCTATTCCTGGCCTGCCCCTTGGCGGCCTATTTTTTCGGCCAAGTTGCAGCCCGGTTGACTGCCAAGGTTTTAACTCCGCCCCGGTGGCTGGCGCCGGGTATCATCGCTACGGTTATGGTCTTGTTTTCCCCGGTTGGCGGCCTGGATTTCTTTAAACAGATTCTTATCTGCCCGGGCTCAGCCCCTGCGGGCCTGGTGCAGTACCTTCGCAGCCATGTGCCCACCCGCTGCCTCATCGAGACCCCGGAATACGAACTGGCCTTCCTGGACGACGACCACCGCATCCATCACATGCCGCCGTATTTCTTTGTGGAGTCAACGCCAGACCGGGTGGTGCTGCTCAACCCCCGGAAGCAACCTTACGAATTCAACCGGGTGGGGGCCGATATCCTGATTTTGGGAAGGTTTGGCAAGGGCGTCTTCAAGCAAGTCTATCCCCCGGCCCTCATCGACCGGGAGTGGCACTGGGTCGCCCAGATAGATGGTTATGATATCTATGTATGCAAAAAATCGGCAAAAAAGATGTTAAGCTTGATGAATCAAACCCTGGCCTCACACCAAAAGGATAGTCTGGTCAAACCAGCAAATGCGAATAATGTCCCGGGAACCACGGCTGATACGTTCTATCAATGATTTCCGCCGCCTTTACCGGCAGCTGGGTCCCGGGGACGTGGTCATCGGCGTTCTCGCCTTGCGGCCGGGCGAAGAGATCAAGCTCCTGGACCTGGCGGAGCGCACCGTCGTCTTCTTCCCCCCGGTTTTGGCCCAACTCGCCGGCCGCTCCAAGGTGGCCCAGGCTGAAGTCCTGGGAGAATACATGGTTCCCGGAACTTTCGTCGCCTACTCCCTGGCGGACCTGGCCGGGAAACTCCCCGAATTTCATGACCTGGGGGCGGTGGTCGCCAAGCGGGACCGGGCCCACCTGGGCCTGGGGGTCAGCCTCTGGCCCTCCCTGGAAACCCTGTACAGCCTGGCGGGCCTCCAGGGGCTCACTTACCCCCTGGTGGTGCAGCCCTTTGTGCCTGACGCCCGGGACTTGAGAGTGGTGGCGCTGGGTGACTACGTTGAGGCCTACGAACGGGTTAATCCCCACAGCTTTCGCAAGAACCTCTTTCAGGGGGGATCATCCCAACCCGCCGCCCTCACCCCGGCCCAGCAGGATTTTTGCCGGGAAGTGATGGCTCGGGGAAGGTTTCCTTATGCGATTCTGGACCTGCTCCTGGATTCCCGGGACGGCCGTGCTTATCTTTCAGAAATAAGCTTCAAGGGAGGGTTGACCGGGGCGCGTCTCTCCCAGGCTGAATTCCACCATCGCGTTGCCGCCCTGGAAGAGGATTTTATTCGCCAATGGGAAACCTCATCGAAGACCCGGCCTTAAGGGATCGCCTCCACGTCTTTGCCGATCGGGCCGGCGCCGGCCAGCAGTTGGGCCTCCACCTCAGCGGGTACCGCAACCAGGAGATTCACCTCTTCGCCATTCCGGCCGGAGGCGTGCCGGTGGCGGCCGAGATCGCCCGCGCCCTGTCGATTCCCCTGGACCTCATCATTGTCCGTAAAATCCAGCTCCCCTGGACCACGGAGGCCGGCTTCGGCGCCCTGGGTCCCGCCGGCCAGGCCATTTTTAACGAAGACCTGCTTCGCCGCATGCCCATCTCCCCCGAAGACATCGAAGCCCAGGTAAAAAAAACCGCCGCGGCTATGCGCCAACGGGAGGAGCGCCTCCGGGGCGGCAAGCCTTATGCCCGCCTGGACGGACAGACGGCCCTGGTGGTGGATGACGGCCTGGCCTCGGGCTACACCATGCGGGCGGCTCTCCAGTTCTTGCGGGGCCAGGGGGCCACAAAGCTCATCGCTGCCGTGCCCACCGGCTCCGAGCGCACCGTCTGGACCCTGCTCCCCCTGGTGGATGAACTCTACTGCCTCAATGTCCGGGGCGGTTTTTCCTTTGCCGTGGCCGACGCCTATGAAAACTGGTATGATCTGACCGAGGAAGAAGTCTTGATTATCCTGGAGTCCCTTAACAGCCTTGCCTAGGGTGTGTCTTACGCACCATGGCGCGGCCTCAGCACTATGCGTCTCCCATGAGCCCCAAACCTTTGCTGCCCCAGCCTCTGCCGGTCCGAATCCCCAAAGACCGCCTGGCCTTTGACATTGACGGGGTGGTGGCCGACATCATGACCACCTTTCTGGCCCTGGCCCGGGAACGCTATGACCAGGGGCATCACCTGCGCTACGAGCACATCACCACTTTTTACCTGGAAGACTGCCTGGACCTCCCACCGGCGATCATCGACGCCCTGATCCGGGAACTCATCGACCGCCCCCATGAACTGCCGGTGGAACCCTTTCCCCACGCGGTGCCGGTTCTCACCCGCCTGGCCGGGGAGGCGCCGTTGCTCTTCGTCACCGCCCGGGACCGGCGGCGGCCCATCGAACACTGGCTGCACCGCCACCTGGCCCCGGTGCCGCCTGCCGCCATCCGGGTCCTAGCCACGGGCGACCCCGACACCAAGACTCACTACCTCAAGGACCACGGCATCCAGTTCTTCGTAGAAGACCGCCTGGAGACCTGCCTGCAACTGGCCGGCCACGGCATCACTCCCATTCTCTTCGCCCAACCCTGGAACCGCCAGCCCCACCCCTTTATCGAGGTCGCGGACTGGCCGGAGCTGGCCGGGCTGATCTTTGCGGAGTGAGCAGTAAGCAGTCGCGCATGGGCATAATGACCCACCCGTAAAGCATGAAAAGATCGGTGGCGCAGGCTTTCCAGCCTGCGCCGGGGACAGCCGGAGGCGGCTGTCCTACATATCGCCGGGATCTTTTCAAGACAGTCATTCATGGACCTTTGGCCCACCCATAGATGAAAACGCGTGGGGCGGGCGTCCCCGCCCGCCAGGCGGTCCGCACAGGCGAGACGCCTGTGCCACCAGATTATAGATTAACTTTTCGAACCAGTAAGCAGTGAGCGGTAAGCAGTGAGCAGTTGGTCGTGGGTCGGTCCACCCATAAAACAAGAGCCAGGTAAGGGGGCCTCATCGCCCGCCAATCAACTGGATTGATGGTGCGTAGGACGCACCCTACGAACGAACTTTTCAGGGATATTAAGCGGTGAGGCGAACTTGCCAGGAGGTATAGCGTTTGCCAAAAGAGGCACTTGCATAACTCATTTTAGGTTGGTAGCACAGGCTTCCAGCCTGTGCAGATGCGTGTTGAAGGCCGGTGCAGCATTAACGAGCCTCAGTTTTTCAAGATGCTCTTTCTAAAGAATATCACGATGATGTCCCCCAGATTTTATCTTTTGTCAGCACAGGCTGGGAAGCCTGTGCCACCAGATTCCCTGGGATGGGTTGATGGAATCTCGGTGGGAAGACACTTTTGCAAGAGGCTCAAAAATATTTTCCGATAGCGGCATCATTCTAATCCCCCCTAACCCCCCTTTAGAAAAGGGGGGAACTACAAGGAATTGCTCTTAAAGTCCCCCTTTGAAAAAGGGGGATTTAGGGGGATTTGAGAACCTCCAAACGGAGGAATTTATGGCAAGCGCTATAACTGGTTTTTCACTGCTGACTGCTCACCGCTTACTGCTCACTCTCTGATCCCCCCAACACTTCCTTTTCCCCAAACATTAGGATAAAATAGCTCTATGACGCAGCGGGAAGCAGCATTAGCGGGAAAAATCACCCCGGCCATGCTTGAGGCCGCGGCCAGTGAGGGTGTGGCCCCGGAGGTTATTCGTCAGGGGCTGGCCCTGGGCACCGTGGCGCTGCCGGCCAACCGGGAACATCGGGGGCTTAAGCCCGCGGCCATCGGCGCCGGGGTGCGGGTCAAGATCAACGCCAATATCGGCACTTCGCCCCACGACGTGAGCCTTCCGAAGGAGCAGGCCAAGCTGGCCGCAGCCCTGGAGTATGGGGCGGACGCGGTCATGGATCTGTCCACCGGCGGCAATCTGGACGAGATCCGTACGGCCCTTTTGGCCCAATGCCCGGCGCCCTTCGGCACTGTGCCCATCTACCAGGTAATGACCGAGGCCAACAGCCTCGATGACGTCAAGGCCGACGATCTCCTGGACATGGTGCATCACCACGCCAAACAGGGGGTGGACTTTGTCACGGTGCACTGCGGCGTTACCCGGGCCGCGCTCCCCCTGCTGAGCAAACGGGTTACCGGAGTGGTCTCCCGGGGCGGCGCCTTTCTCACCGCCTGGATGCGCCGCTTTGGGAAAGAAAACCCCTTATACGAGCACTACGACCGGCTGCTGGACATCGCCAGGGAATACGACGTCACCCTCTCTCTGGGGGACGGCCTGCGCCCCGGCTGCCTGGCCGACGCCACCGATAAGGCCCAGCTCCACGAACTGAAGGTGTTGGGGGAACTCACCAAGCGGGCCTGGGCCAAAGGGGTCCAGATCATCGTCGAAGGGCCGGGACATCTGCCCCTCAACGCCATTAAGAAAAATGTCCGCCTCCAGCAGAAGCACTGCGCCGGCGCCCCTTTTTACGTCCTGGGGCCTCTGGTCACCGACGTGGCCTCGGGCTACGACCATATTGCCGGGGCCATCGGCGGCGCCCTGGCCGCCACCCTGGGCGCGGCCTTTCTGTGCTACGTCACCCCCGCCGAACACCTGAAACTGCCGGAGGTTGAGGACGTCATCGACGGGGTGGTGGCCTCCAAGATCGCGGCCCACGCCGCCGACATCGCCCGGGGCCTCCCCGGGGCCGCGGACTGGGACTTAAAGATGTCCCAGGCGCGCCGGGCCCTGGACTGGGACACCCAGATCAAGCTCTCCATCAACCCCGCCAAAGCCCGGCGCTACCGGGACCTCTCCCAGGCCAAAGAAGACCAGTGCACCATGTGCGGCCGTTTCTGCGCCATGAAGGTGTACGACGATAAGTTTGAGGGCTGAAGTTAAGTTATAGTGATTGCCAAAAGTTTTTTCCGATCCTTGATGTCCACAAATCCCCCCTAACCCCCCTTTAATAAGGGGGGAAATATAAGGAATTGCTGCTAAAGTCCCCCTTTGAAAAAGGGGGATTTAGGGGGATTTAAGAACTTTCGAGGAGAAGGAATTTATGGCAAACGCTTGAAAGTCCTACCGTTGGGGCGATGCTGCCAGGACACGTTTGGCCATCACAAAGCTGCGGACGATGCGGGATTCGTGCAAATCGGTGATGGTCACGCCCTGGCGGCGGTCGGCGGCATGAATCATCTTGCCCTCACCCATATAGATACCTACATGGCCGATACGCTGGCCGGAGCGCTTGAAAAAGAGCAGATCACCGGGCATCAATTGAGCGAAATTCATTTCGCGGGCCGCCAATTTTCCCACCTGAGACTGCTCGGCGCTGGAGCGGGGCAGGTCGATATTGAAATTCCCGTAAATATACTGCACAAATCCTGAGCAATCTGTGGCGCGGCCGCGCTCCAGGGAAGCGCCCCGGCGGTAGGGGGCGTTCAGATGGTTGCGGGCGTCGGCCAGAAGCCGATCCGCCTGACTCTTCGCGGCAACCGGGCTGGCCGGGCGGACGGATGATGGCCGGGCCGGGTTAACTGGCCCCAGAGAGCCTGACAGGAGCGCCGCTGGCTTTGCAGGACTGAAATGTTCCGGGCGGAAGTCGGATTTTTTGGAATATTTCTCATTGAACTTGGCTTCAAGGGAGTTGGCCTTTTGGCCCGACGCTGGAGGGTTATCAAACCAATGGCTGATTTTTTCGGGAGGAGATGCCTGGGCCGGGTTAAGTGATAGAACCAAGGATAGAGTCAGTACCACGCCTAAAATTAACTGCCTTGACATACCAGGACCTGCCTTTGGGTCGTGAGCATACGCCCTCCTTGGCGCAAACCGGTATTGCCTGCACCGTGTGATCCCTCCCCCAGGGGTGAAGTGAACTGCGGACTATCTCGAGAGGTTTAAAGGTTGGTTACGGTTGGGCCCGTTGGCGGTTATTCGAGTTCCGGAATTAGCGGCCTGATTAAGGCACCCCGGTGAACTCCCCACCTTCGCCGCCGAGGCCCTCAATTTTTTACTTTATACCTTATAAACATAAAAATAGCAAGGTTAAAGTATCGTCGCATAATTCTTGGGATTTTAGGCAAGGTCTTCTCGTGGTTGTCAAGAACAAATCTATCCCGCCCTGGGTTTACCGGAGATTAATCCTTAACGCATGTTAACTGGCTAAACCTTAACATTATCCGGCAAACCCCCGTCAAAGCCGCATTCTTGCTGATCGTTTGGTTCTGGCATGTTCCTTGCTTGATAGTTGAATAGCAATATCCTGGCAGGGCTGTGGACTGCGAGTCCGTTCCCAGAGGCTCTTATCCTGCGCCTCTCGGCCTGGGCTGGCTCCCCGTGTGGTATGATCCACCATCGGCTCAAGGAGCAGTTATGGCAAAGAAAGGTTTTAGCTTGTTTGGGTTAGCGGTCCTAGTCCTGACGGCCGGGCTGCTGGGGCTCGCGCCCGCCGCGGCCAGCGCCAAGATCCGGACCTGTCCGCCTTTTCACCTGAAGACCGACGACGGCAAGATCATCAACCCCCTCACCGGGGAGAATGCCGACCAGCCCTACAGCACCCGCCAGACCTGCGGCGCCTGCCACAACTACGACCAGATCACCAAGGGCTATCACTTCCAGCAGGGCTGGGACAAGATCAAGGACGGCTTCAGTAAGGCCAAGCCCTGGGTGCTCTCCGACGGCATGATGGGCAAGTTCTGACCGCCTTCTTTTCGCCAGTTGGCGAAAAAGCAGAATAAAAATGCCGATGAAATCGACCTGACCACCTTTGCCTTTGCGGCGGCGGGCGACCCTAAGATGCCGGGAGTGCCCGGGTGCGGCGGCTGCCACCCCGGCGGCGGCGGCATGGAGTTCGACCGGGACGGCAAGCGCTTCGACAAGCGCCTGGCGGCGGAGCCCCAGTTGGCCCAGACGCTGGACGGCGATTACTACCAGAGCAAGTGGGACAAGACCGGGGTCATCGAGGCCGACTGCTTCATCTGCCACCTGCCGGGGTACAATTTTAAAGAGCGCAACATCCAGTTGCACAACCTGAACTTCAAGTGGGCTACGGTGGCGGCCTCCGGGATCGGACTGGTGAGTGGCGCCGTCAAGTCCGACCAGCAGCCCAAGGTGGTTTACAACAAACGGCTGTTCAATGAAGACGGCAAGATTGTCATTGACCTGTCTTATCCGCCCCCGGCGGAGAACTGCGTCTTTTGCCACGGGCTGTCGGATGTCAAGAAGCGGGGTTTTTCCTGGAACGACCGGGTCAACCCCGACATTCATAATTTGCAGGGGATGAATTGCGCCCACTGCCATGCCTCGGTGGACGACAAGAAGCTGAAGGTCAGCAAGCTCGAGCACAACTTCGCCAAGGGCCATGAATTCGTCTCCACGGTGGCGGACAATCTGGACCACACCATCAAGACCTGCAAGGAATGCCACGAGACCGGATATATGGGCGCCACCCGGCCGCAGCACCTGTCGATCCGGCCCAACCACCTGGACAAGCTCTCCTGCGAGGTCTGCCACATCCCGGCCCTGCACCGGGCGGGGTTCGAAGGCTTTGACGTTACCACCGGGCAGATGGTGAACTACGCCAAGCTGGGAGCCAAAAAGGTCGGGGACGAATTCACCTGGCGGCCGGCCTACCAACGGGACAAAGAGGGCAAACTCTGGCCGGTGAACCGGTTTAACTCGGTATTTTTCACCAACCAGGACAAGGACGGCATCAATTATCCCCTCTTCGGGCGGGAGCTGAAGAAAGGCTACGACCAGGCCAAAGGTCAGCTTAAGCCCCAAAATCCCATGAAGCCGGAAGTACATACGCCGGAGCAGATCAAGATCGCTTTGACCGCGCTATCGGAGAAGCTGAAGGGGAATCAGCGCTTCCAGCAAGTCAAGCCCTATTATCACAAGGGCGGCATGATGCACTTTTTGAATGACAAAGGCGAGGTGGTGAGCACCAAGGACACCACCTGGGCCGGTCACATCGAGGGTTTTAACATTAACCACAACGTCGCCTCCGCCAGCCTGGCCCTGGGGGCCAATGGCTGCGGCGACTGCCATTCGGATACGGCCCACATGTTCAAGGGGCAGATCGTCACCGACATGTTCGGCCCCGACGGCAAACCGGTAACCGTCAGCGCCGGCCGCCTCTTCGGCTGCTCCCCCTGGGCCTTCAGCCTGAATCAGTTCCACCAGCTTTACCTGACGCCTTACGTCAGTTGGGTGATCCTGCTCCTGGTCTTTGTCCTGGTGCTGCATTACACCGGTCAGGGCCCCAAGGTGGCGGATTTCTATGCCGCGCCCGGGGAAATCCAGCGGTTTTCCCTGGCCGAGCGCTGGACCCACCTGGTCCGCCTGATCACCTTCCTGGTGCTGTTCTTTACGGGCTACATCTTCTTCTACAACAACGTCACCATGCTGCGGCTGTTCTTCGGGTCGCAAAATTCCGCGGTCACCTTCCACTGGGTGGCGGGTCTGATCTTCGTGGCCGCCTCCATCGTCAGTCTCTGCCTGTGGTTCAAAGACGCCAGGTTTGTGTCCTATGACCGGGAATGGCTGAGGCAGCACGGCGGCTATATCGGCGGCAACGAGGTGGAGGTCCCGGCGGGACGGCTTAACGCCGGTCAGAAGATATTCTTCTGGCTCACGGTGGTCCTCTCCCTGATCATGGGGCTGACCGGCATCCTGCTCATCTTCAAGAGCGGCCTGCCGCTGACCCTTAACTGCTTCCTGTCCACGGTCCACGGCTTCTTCGCCATCATCTTCGTGGCCGCGATCATCGCCCACGCCTATCTGGGCACCATCGCCAATCCGGGCACCTGGAGCGCCATGGTGGACGGCAAGGTGAGCCGCCTGTGGGCCAAGAAGCACCACTCGGAATGGTACAAGGAGATCAGCGCCGGGGAGAAACCGGCCGCAGACGACGGTAGCAAGGAGGAGAATTAACCCGGAGACCGGGGCCTGGGAGCAATCAGGCCCCCTGACCGGCCAATTTTATAATCTCAATCTTTCCGTAGGGGCGGTGCGCTCACCGCCCCTACATTTTGGCCCCGGCCTCATTGTCCATGACCCGGACCTCACCCCGCCGGGAAAAATCATCCGCTCCGGCGTTAATCTACGACAATTCTGGCAATTTTCCTGCGGCTGTGTTAAATTCCTGTTAAGATTCTTCCCACTGACTGGAGAGCTTGGATCCAAATCGATTTGGACCGGGACTTAAAGGAGGGAAAACCATGGATTGCCTTCCGCACACGCAACGGGGGGCCGTAACCGCCGAGCCGGCGCACGGGCTCAAATTTACGCAGGCCTTGGACCAGATGCACGAGGAGCTGGGAGCAGTGTTGGCCCGGCTGACTCCGGATATGGCCGAGACCCTTATCCACGAAGTGGAAACCGCTCCCCGCATATTCGGCTGCGCCGCGGGCCGGTCGGGATTTATCCTGCGGGGCTTCTTGATGCGGTTGATGCACCTGGGCTTCACCGTCTATTTTGTGGGGGAGACCACTACGCCCCGGGTTCGCCCCAGTGACCTGCTCATGGTCATGTCCGGCTCCGGGGAGACGGCCCAGCCCCGGGAAATGCAACGCCGGGCCAACACCGTAGGCGCCCGCACCCTGGCCCTGACCACCCACCCCGAATCCACCATCGGCCGGGAGGCACAGGTAACCATCAATATTCCCGGGACCACCAAACTGACCCTGCACCAGGAAGCCAAGTCGGTGCAATGCCCCGGCAGCCTGTTTGAACAGGCCACCTTTCTCTTCCTGGAAGCGGTGGTACTGATTCTCTACCAGCGGCGCCTGGGAACCAGCCGGGGCGATGTCCTGGACCGGCACGCCGATTTGGAATAATTTTGAGGGCAGGGCAGGGCAGGGGAAATTTATTGTAGGGGATTTCCCCGCTTCCCCTCTGTAGGGGCGGACCCGTGTGTCCGCCCTGGGCGCACATATAGAGGCGCCTCTGAAATAAAATGCCAGAGGTTTGGGGGAAGGGGTATGGGCCTGTAAATGCCCTTAGCCCCTCCCCCAAATCATTTTGAGGAAAAAATACCATGTCTGCCATCTTGCAATTAGCGCTGGATTTTGTGGATTTACACCGGGCCGTGGGTGTGGCCGGGCAGGCCGTACCCGCGGGGGTGGATTGGGTGGAAGCCGGCACTCCCCTGATTAAGAGCGAGGGTCTGGATGCGGTACGGGAGTTGAGGAGGCTCTTTCCCGGCAAGATCATCGTGGCTGACATGAAGATCATGGACGCGGGGCGCATTGAGGTGGAGTCCGCGGCCAAGGCCGGGGCGGGGATCATCGACGTCCTGGGGACGGCCACCGACGCCACCATCGAGGAGTGCATCCAGGCCGGGAAGAATTACGGCGCCAAGATTGCGGTGGACCTCATCGCCGTGGCCGACCCGGTGGCCCGGGCCAGAGAGGTGGAGGCCCTGGGGGCTGATTACATCTCGGTGCACGTGGCCATCGACGAGCAGATGCGGGGCCGGGACCCCTTTGCCATCCTCTATGCCGTGAGCCAGGCGGTGCAGGTGCCCGTGGGGGTGGCCGGGGGCATCAACTCCGAGACCGCGGCCGCGGCCGTGGCTCACGGGGCCGCCTATGTCATCGTCGGCGGCGCCATCACCAAGGCCATGGACCCCGCGGCCGCAACCCGGGAGATCCGCCGGGCCCTGGATGAAGGCGCGGTGATCCCCACCAGCCTGTTCAAGCGGGGCGGGGCCGAGGATATCCGCCGGGGGTTGGAGATGGTATCCGCGGCCAATCTCTCCGACGCCCTGCACCGGGGCGGGGTGCTGGAGGGCTTGCGGCCCCTGGCTCCGGGCATGCGCCTGGTGGGGCCGGCCCTGACGGTGCGCACCTATCCCGGCGATTGGGCCAAGCCGGTGGAGGCCATCGACCTGGCCCAGCCCGGGGCGGTGCTGGTCATCGACGCCGGAGGCGTGGGGCCGGCCATCTGGGGCGAACTGGCCACCCATTCGGCCATCCAGCGGGGGCTTAACGGGGTGGTCATCGACGGGGCCATCCGGGACTCCGGAGACATCGTCAAGCTGGGGTTCCCAGCCTTCTCCCGCCTGGTGATGCCCAACGCCGGGGAACCCAAAGGCTTCGGGGAGATCGGCGTCCCCATCCGCATCGGCAACCGCAAGGTGGAAACCGGGGACTGGCTCCTGGGGGACGACGACGGGGTGACGGTCCTGCCCCAAAAAATCGCGGTGGAATACGCCAACCGGGCCATGGACGTCCTGGAAAAAGAAAACCGCATCCGGGAGGAGATCAAGGAGGGCCGGACGCTGGCCCAGGTGACAGATTTATTAAGGTGGGAGAAGAAGGTGTGATTTAAAAAATATATGTCAATATTCAATTAATGCTGGAGGTTGGAAGGGACTTTGGAAATCGGGAGGTTCACGTAGTAAAACGACATTTGTACCCTATTTGCTTTAGATTTTGTCGAATTTATGCAATAATATATCATCGTTAGTCCGTAACACCCGAAGCCGTTAGGATTTTCATATGCTTGAGATGGCGCGACTTGTCGGAACGCCTCGACAAGGAATCATTCTTCAGACTCGTGCGGGTCACGATGTGGCGAATAGTCAATCATGTGAGCCTGATGCAACAATTCGCGCTCGTTATGAGGGGCTTCGGAGAAAGCACTTCGCCTGGCTAGGCCGCAAGCCCGCTTGTGGATTGTATAACTGTTTCGGATTGGTGTGGGCGAGCAGACGAACAGCGATCTATGAAGAAAGTGATATTTCGAAAATTCTAACGGATGATGGCTACCGCCAGCTGATGGCTGATTCGGAACTGCGGCCCGGCGACGTTGTTCTTTACCGGTATCCTGGTAATACCCTGCATGCGGCTATGGTTGTAGAACTCAAGCCATTAGTAACATCTACGGTGCCTTGGGTTCTCAGCAAATGGGGCCCCGCTTTTGGAGAGGATTTACATGCACTCTTGGATGTTCCCGAGAATTTTGAAGGCTGTATGATCGAGTTTTGGACTGACCGTCCACTATAAGGATGAACCACATGTCCCTGATTGCACTTGATTCAGAAGAAATCGCCCAAGTTGTTTTCACCGTTGGAACTCCGCAGGCGGTTTGCTCCATTCTTCGTACTAACAGCCACGTCGATGCGGCCTGGCGGCATCTATATGAAAATGCATATGAGGCGCGGTGTGATATTGAGGAGTTTGTGCGAGAGCGATTATTGGATCTGAAATCAAATACTTATTTCCCGCATGAGCCGGCGTTCTGCGCCTTGGCGGTAGCTCTCGAAACCCTGCCCATGCCCGCAGCCGAGGATTTCCTCTCTGAGCTTGCGGCACTCAGGATTGCTGAGATGCCCATAAGTCCTCGTGTGGCTGCGCTGTGCTTGCAAAGGCTCCGGGAAACCTTAATATCTAAAACATTGACGGAATTCAAGGTTAAGCCAGTTCAAATTCCCGATGTGGCCTCGTCAATACGTCTTTCGAGGGTCCCAACAGAATCAACGTACTCAGATAGGCTTACGAGAGTTCCAACGCAATCAACATACCCAGAAATCTTTAGGGTTGCGGCTTAATTATGGCACATATGGAGTTTTTTATCGTTTCTGAGGAGGTGAGCGTCGACCAGCAAACAAACCGGTTGAGCCTATTCAACGTCCTTGAACAGGTAGCAGGGTCTGATTTTCCTCTTGTTGTGCTATCTGCCGCCGCGGTTAGCCTTTGGGTGGCAGAGGCTGGGGACGATGGCCGTGACTTTCAATGCATGATGCGAGTTTTTTTGCCAGACGGTAATAGACACGAATTAACGACTAATTTCAGGTTTCGAGGACGCAGACATCGTGTAATTCAAAGGATTCAGGGCGTTCCACTAACTGAGCCGGGGGTGCTCCGGTTTGAGGTGCTGCTGAACGGCGAATACGCAGCGAGTCATGAAGTCGACGTCTCAAGGATTAATGCCGCCGAGCTTCCGCCAACTATTGAGGCTGGTTAACATAACTATTAAAATTAATGTGGCGCGGGCACTGCCCGCCGTTCGGGGTGCTTCTTGGGAACAGCAAAGCACAGGCGGGACGCCTGTGCCACCAATTCTTTGATTCTTATCCCTCTTCGCCTTTTTCCCTTTTTCCCTCTTCCCCCTCTTTTTCCCTACACCGCTTCCGGGCCTCTTTGCGGCAGAGTTCCCAGATGACGCAGCTTTGGCGGAATTTGCAGTAGAGGCAGGGATCGGTGCAGGCCCGGCAGGCGTCCAGACACTCCTGGCAGTAGGCGACCTCCATCTTCTGGCAGACGACGCAGGCGTCCCGGTCCGGATGATGGCGGCATTTATCCATGTATTCCATAATCAGATTATAGCAAAAGTCCGGCCACTGAACCAAGGGGAGCCGGAGAGGCTCCGGTTGGTTCAGAAAAGTCATACCAACAATCATTTCCTCGCGGCCACAACGAAAGATGAAAAATGGCTGGTGTCGGCGGGGCGGCTGTCCCTGGCCGCTATAGCGGTTGGCGGGCGGGGACGCCCGCCCCACTGCACGGAGGCCCGCCCCACCGAGCTATTTTCATATAAAAGTTGTGCGCCTAAAAGTTACAAAAACCTCACGGCCTGCAGGGACGCACCCTCGTGGGCGCCCAATATGAGGGCGGACACATGGGTCCGCCCCTACACAAAGATAAATTACCTTTATGATCGCAGTTGGGGGAATATCTGAAGTAATGCGCCTCCGGTGGCACAGGCTTCCAGCCTGTTCATATGCATGGGCAGGCTGCCGGTCCGTCATGATCTCATGGCCGCTCCCGCCTTTTTTCCCTTGCTTCCCCGCGCGATAACGGGAAAAATCCTCTTGACCTGTCCTTATAAACGAGATTTCTGCTAGCACAAGCCTTAACTTAATCAGTAAAATGGAAAATCTCTTGTTCCAGGATACTGCGCTTGCCAATAGTGCGGTCGGTCCTGCCGATTCGGCTCTAAAGAGGATGACCTATGACTGAAGACGACTACACTGCCATGCGCCACCGGATGGTGGAGACTCAGATCGCCGCCCGGGGAGTGTCCGACCCCAGGGTGTTGGCGGCCATGAAAAAGGTGCCCCGGCACCGCTTCATCCCGTCTACCCTCTGGGACCAGGCCCACGGCGACTACCCCCTGCCCATCGGGGAGGACCAGACCATCTCCCAGCCCTATATCGTGGCCCTGATGACCGAGATGCTGGAGCTCAAGGATACGGACCGGGTGCTGGAGATCGGCACCGGTTCGGGTTACCAGGCGGCTATCCTGGCGGAGTTGGCGGCCCAGGTCTATACCATCGACCGGGTGGCCTCGCTCCTGGCCCAGGCGGAGCGGATTCTGGCCAAGCTGGGATACACTAACATCAAGACCCGGGTGGGGGACGGGACCTTGGGCTGGCCCGAAGAAATGCCGTTTGAGGCCATCATCGTCACCGCCGGCGCCCCCCAGGTGCCCCGGCCCCTGACGGAACAGTTGGCCCTGGGGGGGCGGCTGGTGATTCCCGTGGGGGACCGGTGGTCCCAAACCCTGACCTGCGTCCGCAAGACCACCGAGGGGCTGAAGTTCGAGTACCACGGCGGCTGCCGCTTCGTGCGCCTCATCGGCGAGCACGGTTGGCAAGAGGGGGGGTGGTTGTGAGTCAGGAAGAAGGGCCTCTTCCTGTAGGGGCGCACCCGCGTGTGCGCCCTCGATCCAGGGCGGACACATGGGTTCGCCCCTACAAGAGATGAATTACCTGCATGGGCGCATTTTGGTATTATTTATATGGAGCCTCAGGCTCTCCCCTGCACCCGCAGCGGCTGGAAAGCCGGTCCCACCCATTCTACTACAAATACAATCTGATTTGAGGTCTTTGGAAACGTCTCCGAGCAGGGTCCGGCATGGGAGGGGTTCCAAGCGCAGCCGGCGCGACATTTGGGTTCCCAAGTTCAACTTGGGAACCAGCCATTCATGGGCCTCCGGCCCACCCAAGACCATGAAACTGGTGGCACAGGCTTTCCAGCCTGTGCCTGGACACCCGAGGGCGGGTGTCCTACACTTTCAGAGCAGACGTGAGAAAATCTATTGCACCTGGGCCACCTTGGGTTCGGAGAGGTGGGCCTTGATGACCCGCCGGGCCAGGGGGGCGGCGTCTTCACCGCCGTGGCCGCCGTGCTCCACCAAGACGGCTACGGCCACCTGGGGGTCGTCGGCCGGGGCGTAGGCCACGAACCAGGCGTGATCTTCCTTGCCCCGGGCTTGCTTCTTTTTGGGGTTATCCCGATCGATGGCGACCACCTGGGCCGTGCCGGTTTTGCCGGCTACCTGGATGTTGGCCAGGCGGGCGGCCTTGGCCGTGCCGTCGTTGACCACCCCCACCAGGGACTCCCGCACCGCCTCCAGGGTGGCCGGGCTGGCCCTCAGGCGGGATTGCACCTCGGGTTGAGCCCGGTAGAGAATTTCCCCGGCCGGGCTTTCCACCTTCTCCACGGCATAGGGTTTATAGACGTTGCCGCCGTTGGCAATGGCCGCCACGGCCCGGGCCATCTGGATGGGAGTGGTAAGATTGTAGCCTTGGCCGATGGATACTGAGATCGTATCGCCTTCGCGCCAGGGCTGATGGAATCGTGCCATTTTCCAGGTTGGGGAGGGCGCCAGGCCCGGCAACTCCTTGTCCAGATCCAGGCCGGTGGCCGCGCCCAGGCCGAAGCGCCGGCTCCACTCATTGATGCGCTCAATCCCCAGGCGCCGGCCGACCTCGTAGAAATAGATGTCGCAGGAATGCACCATGGCCCGGTGCAGGTTCATGGGGCCGTGGCCACGTTTGCGCCAGCAGTGAAAGACGTGATTGCCCACGGGCAGGGCGCCGGCGCAGTTGATGATGGTGCCGGGGGTGATAACCTTTTCCTCCAGGCCGGCCACGGCCATGACGATTTTAAAGGTGGACCCTGGGGGATACTGGCCCTTCAGGGTGCGGTTTTCCAGGGGGTGGGCCTTGTCCCGGTTGATTTTTTGCCACTCCTGGGTGGTGAGTCCCCGTTCGAAGGCCTCCTGGGAATAGGTGGGCGAAGACGCCAGGGCCAGGACCCGGCCGGTTTTGGGGTCCAGGGCCACGATAGCCCCCTCCTGGCCTTCCAGGCAGGCCTCGGCCTCCCGTTGCACCCGGTTATCCAGGGTAAGGTAGATGTTGGCCCCGGGAGAGGGGACGACGCGGTCCAACTGGCCCAGTTCCCGCCCGTAGGCGTCGACCTCGATGCGGCGGGAGCCCCGCTGGCCCCGGAGAAACTTTTCCCAGGCCAGTTCCACCCCGCATTTGCCGAGGTAATCCCCCATCTTATAATCGGGCAGCTTGCCGCCCTTGAGCTGAGTGTCGCTGATTTCCCCCAGGTAGCCCAGGACGTGGCAGGCCATGCCCTTGTGGCGGTATTCCCGTTTCGGCTGGACCTGAATGAGGACCCCGGGCAGTTCCGGTTGAAAGGTCTCTATCCGGGCCATCTCTTCCCAGGCCAGGTCGGTACGGACCCGCACCTGGTGCAGGCCGGCTTTCTTGCCATTTTGCAGTTGGGCCGTTAATTGCTGGGGGTCCAGGCGCAGCAGGCGGGCCAGGCGGCCGGCCAGGATGGGGATGTTCCCCACATCCTCCAGGACCACAACCAGTTCGAAGCTAGGCCGGTTGGCTACCAGCACCTGGCCTTGGTGGTCTAGGATCATGCCCCGCCACGGCGGCAGGTCCTGGAGGCGGATCCGGTTGTGTTCCGATCGCTGCTGCATTTCCTCCCCCTGCAACAGTTGCAGGAACCAGAGGCGCAGGAAGAGGAGCCCAAAGAGGCACATGATGACCAAGGCGGTGCGGGCGAAGGTCCGGCGGACGCGCTCCTGTTCTTCCGGAGGCATCACCCCCCCAAAGCTGGTTTCCTGGAGCCGGAAGCCGGAAAATCTTGATTCATTCAACCGCATGGCCAATTTCACTCATCCAGGTCAGCCTCATTCCCCAAAAGGCTGGTAGGGCATGGGTTCACTCCGGGGCCGCCAGCCGAGCCGGCGCAGGGACGCTTCCACGCCCTGCACCAGAAGATGCATCAACGGTCCCAGGGCCGCAGTACCCAGGATCTCCATGGCGTGCACCGCGGTCAGGTCATGAGGGAAAAGGGGCTGGTAGTTCAGCATGAACGCAGCGAACTGCAAGAACACCTCCTGAACCACCAGGGCGACCAGGCTGGCCAAGGCCTGGAACCCCAACTGTTGGAGCAGCAGGCCCCGCCGGGAATAACGGGCCATGGCCACCAGCACCAGTGAGGCCCCCAAATGGACCCCGAAGGGGGTGGTGGCATAACTATCCTGGAGGCAGCCCAAAGCCAGGCCCAATGCCAGGGCCAGGGCCAGGGACGGCCTCAGGGCCACATAGAACAGCAGCAGGGCCAGCAGACGCAGGTGGACATAGGGAAAGAACACCAGGTTCTGCAGGTAAAATATGATCAGGCCCAGCAGGCTGAAAGCAATGAGAGGTGCGATCATGGCTCGGGAAAGGCCAGAGTGGCCACTTTTACCACCAGGACCTCTTCCAGGGTGGATAAATCGACGTTGGGGCTAACCTCGATCTCCTGAAAGACCCCGGGATTTTTCTTGTTGGCGGCGGTGACTTTCCCAAAGACCAGACCCTTGGGGTAGAGGCCCACCAACCCGGAGGCCAGCACCAGGTCACCCACCTGCACGTCGGCGCTTTTGGGGACAAACTCCAGGGAGCAGCGGTTGCCGCCTTTGCCTTTGAGCATGCCCCGGATCCGGGTGCGCTGCACCATGGCATCGGCGCTGCTCTTGCGATCCACGATGAGCATCACCTTGGAATACTCGGGGTAGACCCCGACGATGCGCCCCGCAATGCCCTGGGGCGCCAGTACCGGCAGACCTTCTTTGACTCCCTGGGCCTTGCCCTGATTGATGATGGCGGCACGGGACCACAGGGTGGGGTCGTAGGCGATGACCCGGGCCCCGATGACGGGCAGGGCCACCTGCCGTTTCAGGTCCAGGAGAGTTTCAAGGCGAATCAGAGCCTGCTCGGCTTCCTGGAACTGGACCTCCCGCTGCTTATATTCCTCCAGTTGCCGCTGTAATTCGGCATTTTGCCGCCGCACCCCTATCAGATAAAAATAGCCCAACCAGAGTTGTTGGGCGCTACGGCCGACGTACTCCAGCCCCTCCAAACCGGGGGCGGTCATGGAAACGACCAGCCCTTGCACCTTTCTCAAGGCCGGCGAGCTCTTGAGGCTCAAAGAGAGGACCGTAAAGACCAGCAGCAGGGTCAGGACTAAGAGGAGCGGGGTGCGGTAGCGACCTGGTTGGTGCACATCTAACCGCCTCAATCCACCATCACTTCTTTGAGGATGTTGAGATTATCCAGGGCCTTGCCGGAGCCCATGACCACGGTGGACAGGGGATCATCGGCGATCTTGATGGGCAGGCCGGTTTCCTGGTGCAGCAGGGTATCCAAATTCTTCAGCAGGGCGCCGCCGCCGGTGAGATAGATGCCCCGGTCCACGATGTCCGCCGCCAGTTCGGGGGGAGTCTGCTCCAGAGCGGTCTTGACCGCGGCCACGATGCTGTCGATCTGTTCCTGGATGGCCTGGCGGACCTCGTCGGAATTGACATTGATGATTTTGGGGATGCCGGTGACCAGGTCCCGGCCTTTGACGTCCATGGACTCGATCTCACTGCCCGGATAGGCGTTGCCGATGGTGGTTTTGATGATCTCGGAGGTGCGCTCCCCGATGAGGAGATTATAAGTCCGTTTGACATACTGCAAGATGGCCTCGTCCATCTTGTCGCCACCCACCCGGACGGATTTGGAATAGACGATGCCCGCCAGGGAAATGACCGCCACTTCGGAAGTCCCGCCGCCGATATCCACCACCATGTTGCAGATGGGTTCGGTGATGGGCAGCCCGGCGCCGATGGCCGCGGCCATGGGTTCTTCAATGAGATAGACTTCCCGGGCCCCGGCTGATTCCGCCGACTCCCGCACCGCCCGCTTCTCCACCGGGGTGATGCCCGAGGGGACGCAGATGATGATGCGCGGCCGGATCAACGACCGGCGGTTGTGGACCTTGCGGATGAAGTGGCGCAGCATGGCCTCGGTGATTTCGAAGTCGGCGATGACCCCGTCCTTCATGGGGCGGATAGCGACGATGTTCCCGGGTGTGCGGCCCAGCATCATCTTGGCGTCCCGGCCCACGGCCAGGACCCGGGTGCGGTGGTCCCGGTCGTTCTTGCGGACCGCTACCACGGAGGGCTCGCTCAGGACGATACCCTTGCCCTTGACATAAACCAGGGTGTTGGCGGTGCCCAGATCAATGGCCAGATCGTTGGAGAACCAGCCTAAGATGGGATCAAGAAACATGGGTATCACTCCTTAGCATGGCGGGAACGCCGCTTCCGGTGGGGGTGCGATGGCCAGAGGGCAAAAAAAGCGCCCGTTCCCCGAGCGCCATCGCTGCGTGAGATGCCCCTCAATTATCTATTTTGCCTACTTAGTGAAAAAATTCAACCTAAAAATCCGCCCTTCATCCGGTCCGGGCGCCAGCCAGCAAAAATCCGGCCTCGTTTTTCGCTTAAAAAAGTTCAAGGTTCAAAGTTCAAGGTTCAAAGTTAAGAACAAGGGCAGGCATAAACTTTTCATATTTACGGGTGGGGCAAAGGGTCCCCATAGTTTGACTCCGTCTGCCTCGGGAGGCAAATCTTGCAGAATTATGTTAAAAACACGGTGGGCGGCTGGACTCGCCCGAGTGCGGGGGAGGCCACCCAGTTATAGGGCGGCCTGTGGCCGCCGCCATGCGCATGGCCATCCCTCACCGGACGCCGGGACCGGATTAATCACGTCCGGACCTTGACAAAATCGCCCGCAAATGATTTATATCATGTTTGGAGTCAGTTCCGAGAATAAGGAAGAGTAAATGTCAAAACGCACTTATCAACCCAGTAATTTGCGCCGGAACCGCACCCACGGGTTTTTGGAACGGATGAGCACCCGGGCCGGGCGCGCGGTTATCAAGCGCCGCCGGACCAAAGGCCGGAAACGCCTGTCGGTTTGAGGTGGGGAGCCTTTGAGCCTCACCCCTGATGCCAACTGCCGGTGCACTGCCCCTGTCCAGGACCCAACCCCAAAGGGACCGCCCGTTTCAGCAAGGCGGCGCGGCTCCGCCATCGCCAAGAATTTCTGCGGGCGCAGGCCCAGGGTAAACGGTTCCATACGCCCCATTTCGGCGTGACCCTGGCGCCCATGGCCGAAGGCCATCCCCGGTTGGGGCTGGTGGCTACCCGGCGCATGGGCAAAGCGGTCCAGCGCAATCGCGTCAGGCGTTTGCTCCGGGAGTTTTTTCGCCGCCACCAGACCGGATTGCCCGCCTTTGACCTGGTGATCATGGCCAAGAAAGGGGCTGCGGCCTTGGGGTACCATCAGGTCGAAGAAGAGTTGGGCCGGCTGTTGTTCTCCCGGGCCAGGCAGAAAACCCATGACTAACGTGGCCCTTCTAATAATCCGTGCCTATCAGGTGCTGATCTCACCCCTGTTTCCCAGTTGCTGCCGGTTTGCGCCGACCTGTTCCCAGTATGCCGCCGAGGCCTTGAGCCGTTACGGCGTCTGGCGCGGCCTCGGGTTAACCCTCCGGCGCCTGGCTCGCTGCCATCCCTTCCATCCCGGGGGGTGGGACCCGGTACCTTAGGAGTTTCTTATGGAAAGACGGGCCTTGATTGCCCTGGCCTTAAGTTTTGTCGTGTTCATGGCCTTCATGTATTACGGGGAAATGACCAAACGCCCCGCGGCGCCTTCTGCGGTCAGCCAAAAAGCGCCGGCGCCCCAGGCAGTCCCGGCGCCGCCGGCGGCCGCGGCGCCGGGCGGCCCGCCGGCGCCGGCGCCGGTGAAGGCGGCCTCGACCCGTCCGGCCAAGGACGTGGTGGTGGAAACCCCCTCGTATAAGGCGGTATTTACCGAACTGGGAGGGCGGCTCAAGAGCTTCCAGTTGAAGAAATATAAAGACCGCCTCCCCTATGAGCCCATCTATCATTTCAAGCTGGGGCCCGTGGGCTTTGAGGTTGATCGGTACCTCGATCCGGCCGCCAACGGGCTCAAACCCAAGGACCTGGTACGGGAGGGCGGCGCCAATGAGTTGCCTCTGACCCTGAGTTGGGCCGGGAAAACCCTCAACCTGCCGGGACTGGACCTGTGTGAGGCCTCGACCTCGGCCCTTACTCTCCAGGCCGGGGACAAGGGCGCCCTGAAATTTACCAGCGTCAGCCCCGAGGGTCTAACCCTGGTTAAAACTTACACGTTCAAGGGCGACAGTTACGGCTTCGACCTGGCGGTCCAGGTGACCAATAATACCGGCCAGCCTCTGGATGGGCAGCTCAATCTGGACCTGAGCGAGAATTTTGCCGTCGAAGATGCGGCGCGCTTCCATTTCCTCGGGTTCAACGGCTCCATCAATAATAAGCTCGAAGACCAGAAGAGCGGCGATCTCAAGGAACCCAAGACCTACACCGGCAAGGTGGAGTGGGCCGGGTTGGACGAAGGCTACTTCTTGACCGCCATCATCCCCGAGTCCGTCAAGTCCTGGGTCACCCTGAGCGAGGCGCCGAAAGCGCCCATGGTGGCCAGCGTCAGGACCCCGGTGGAGGCCTTGGCCCCGGGACAGGCGGCCCAGTTTTCCTACGTCCTCTATTTCGGCCCCAAAAACCTGGACGATCTCAAGCCTCTGGGGCTGAGCCGGGCGGTCAACTTCGGCTGGTTCGACTTCCTGGGGAAACCGCTCCTGACCTTTTTGAGCTGGCTGGAGCGCTACTCCTTCAACTACGGCTGGGCCATTGTCATCCTGACCATCCTGCTGCGGATCGTTTTCTGGTATCCCAACCACAAGAGCTACAAGTCCATGAAGGACATGGCGAAGCTCCAGCCCAAGGTGGCCAAGCTCCGGGAGAAATACAAAGACGACAAAGAGACCATGAACAAGGAACTCATGGCCTTGTACCGCACCTTCAAGGTCAATCCCATGGCCGGATGCCTGCCCATGGTGATGCAGTTGCCGGTGTTCATCGCCCTGTACAACGTCTTGGGGTATGCCATCGAACTGCGCCATGCCTCCTTTATTCCCACGTTGCCGTTTACCAACATCGTCTGGCTGGCGGACCTGTCCGCCAAGGACCCCTTGCTCATCACCCCCATCATCATGGGGGCCACCATGTTCCTCCAGCAAAAAATGACGCCATCCACCGGCGATCCCACCCAGGCCAAGATGATGATGTTCCTGCCCTTGATTTTTACGTTTATGTTCTTGAACTTCGCCTCGGGTCTGGTAGTCTATTGGCTGGTGAACAACGTTCTGTCAATCGCCCAGCAGCACTATACCAATAAGTACCTTACGTAGGTCTCAGGGGAAGTATTGATGGAGTTTCTGGAGTTTGAAGGCAAGACCACCGAAGAGGCCATTGAAGCGGCCTGCGCCCATTTCCAGGTGCCTTCGGAGGAGTTGGAGATAGAAATTGTCTCGGTGGGGTCACCCGGATTTTTTGGTCTGGGAGGCCGGAAGGCTATGATTCGCGCCGCTCAGGCGCACGGGCCGGAGGATGACCTGCTGCCCCTGGCCCAAAAAATCCTGGAGCAGACCCTGGAGAAGATGCAAGAGCCGGCCACGGTAACCGCGACCCAGGAAGAAGACCGGATCAGCCTGCTCATTGAAACCTCGGACGCCGGCCTGCTTATCGGCAAGCAGGGCCAGACCCTGGACGCCCTGCAATATCTCATTACCAAGATGCTGGCGAAGCAGACCCGGAAGAAGGTCAGGGTCGCCATAGACGTGGAGGCCTACCGGGCGCGCCACAATGAGGCCCTGGCCCTGCTGGCCCAAAAATACGGCGACAAGGTCAAGCGCAGCGGCAGGTCCATGACCCTCAATCCCATGAATCCCTATGATCGCCGCATCGTCCACATGGCCCTCCAGGGTGACAAGGATTTGAAGACCATCAGCCGGGGCGAAGGCCTCTACAAGAAGGTGGTTATTTCACCGGCCAAAAAGAAGGCAAGCCGGGAGGATGCCGCCGGCCCGGCATGACTTCCCCCGGTGCGGCCGATACCATTGCGGCTATCAGCACCCCCCTGGGTGAGGCGGGGATCGGCATCGTCCGGCTGAGCGGCCCGCAGGCCTGCGCCATCGCCCACCGCCTCTTCCGTCCCCATCGCCCCCGCCCCGCTTGGCAATCCCACCGGCTCTATCTGGGCCACATCAATGACCCCCAGGGTGAAATCATCGATGAGGTTATGGTCACCCTCATGCGGGCGCCCCACACCTATACCCGGGAAGACGTGGTGGAAATCAACTGCCATTCGGGCTATGGGGTCCTGCGGCGTATCCTGGATCTGACCCTGGCCGCGGGGGCGCGCCTGGCCCGCCCGGGAGAATTTACCTTGAGGGCGTATCTTTCCGGTCGTCTCGATCTGACCCAGGCGGAGGCAGTCCTGGAGGTCATCCGGGCCCGGACCGAAACTCACCTCCAGGTGGCGGCGGCGCACCTTAAAGGCGGCCTGGGGCGAAGGTTATCCGAGGTGCGGCAAGACCTGCTGGACCTCCTGGCCCGGGTGGAGGCGGCCCTGGATTTCCCCGAAGAAGCCGGGGAGTTGGACCCGGCCTCGGTCCAGGCGGGGCTTAAGCAGCAACAGGGGTCCCTCCAGGCCCTGGCCGACAGCTATGAGGCCGGGCGGCTGCTGCGAGAGGGGCTGCTGGTGGTGATCGCCGGGCGTCCCAACGTCGGCAAATCCAGCCTGTTGAACCGCCTCCTGGACATGGAGCGGGCCATCGTCACCGAGATTCCCGGCACCACCCGGGACCTGGTGGAGGAGTCCATCACCCTTCAAGGGGTGGTGGTGCGTTTCAGCGATACCGCCGGCCTGCGCCCGGCCCAGGACCGGGTGGAGGAGTTGGGCATCGAGCGCACCCGGGAGCGGCTGCGGCAGGCGGACCTGGTCCTCTACCTGGTGGACGGAAGCAGCCCCCTGGCTCCGGAAGATGGCGCAGCCCTGGCGGAAATGGCCGGGCAACCGGGGCTGCTGGTGGCCAACAAGATTGACCTGCCCCCGCGCCTATCCGAGGCTGAACTGTCGGGATTAAGCACCTGGCCCCTGACGACAATCTCCGCCAAGACCGGCCAGGGCATCGAGGCCTTGAAGGAGAAAATCGTGGCCCAGACCCTGGGCGGCGGTCTCAGGGTGGCCGGCGAGATCATCACCCAGGCCCGCCACCATGAACACCTCCGGCAGTGCCTGACGTATCTGGGCCAGGCCGATGATTTGCTGGCCGCTGATGAAAAACCGCCCTGGGAACTGGTGGCCCTGGAACTGGGGTCCGCCATCCATGAACTGGGGGAGATCACCGGCGAGGAAGTGGGAGAGGCCATCCTGGACCGCATCTTCGGCCAGTTCTGTTTGGGGAAATGAACTGAGCCAGATAGCGCGATCCGGTTAGGCAATTGCCTCGGTCGTTTCGCCCCCCTCACCCCAGCCCTCTCCCCCCGAAGTGGGGGGAGAGGGGGTAGCTCATGTCACCGGGTTTAGTAACCATAAGACATTGTATTGGTTTAGCTTTTCCCCCTCTCCCCCAATGGGGGAGAGGGTTGGGGTGAGGGGGAAGTAAGCTTCTCGGAGCTCCCAGGGCGGACACACAGGTCCGCCCCTACTGGGAAGAATGCGTAAGGGCGGTTCGCGAACCGCCCCTACCATCAAAGCCGCACCTCATCCGTTTGTAGAGAGGCATCAAGGTGCACAACACCTCAGAACCCGAGCCCCTGGCCCTCCTGACGGAGGGAGTTGCGGCCCTGGGCCTCGATCTGGCCCCCGCCGTCCTGGAACAATTACAGATATATCTGGAAGAGCTCAAGCTCTGGAACGCCAAGACCAATCTGACCGCGCTCAAGACCGACCGGGATATCGTCATCAAGCACTTCCTGGACTCTTTAGCGGTGCTGCCCTTTCTGGACGGCGCCGCCTCCGTGGTGGACCTGGGCAGCGGCGGCGGCTTCCCCGGGCTGGTGCTGAAGCTGGCCCGGCCGCAGCTGGTCCTCACTCTGGTAGAGGCCCGGGAGAGAAAGGCCGCCTTCCTGGAATATCTGGTGGCCCGTTTCAAGTTGACCGGCGCCCTCGTGGTCCAGACCCACCTCACCCCGTCCCTGGCCCAAAAATGGGAGCCGAAGGTCGCGGCCGTGGTCTCCCGGGCGGCCTTTATCCTCCCCCGCTTGCTGGAGTTGGCCGCCCCGCTCTTGGCCCCGGGAGGCGTGGTGCTGGCCCTCAAGGGCGTGCATCTGGCCTTCGGCGAACTGGAGGCGGCCGGGTCTGCCGGTCAGCTGCTGGGTCTGGGTCCCCTGGAAAAACACCGATACTCTCTCCCCCTCAGCGGCGAGCCTCGCCTCCTGGTCATGGCCCGGAAACTCTGAGCCAGGTCTGCCGGGATGCCATAAAAATTATCTTGCTTTCCCCGGGGTGACTTTATACCCTGGGATTAGGTATAATAGCAGCAGCGATTGATGCGGCGGGAGCGGTTGAGCGGCCATTATATTACCTTATCCCGGCGGCAAGCAGTTTCGAGACCTCTGCGAAATTCACGAAATCCCATGCCAGGCCTCTCATAAGAGGCGCAGCATTTGGTACCCATACAACAACTACTTGATTTTGATGAAGCTATGTGAAGTAAGGTGGCCAAGCCTACCGAAAATGACGCCAATCATGTTGGCGCCTCGGTCTTATGGAGAAAAGGTCGCCTTCGGCGGTGTCGTGCGGCCGAGGGCTTGGCTGACGGCTGAAAGCTAACTGCTAACTACTACCTGCCAACTGCTGAATCGGAAGGTTATGTCTTTCATTTCCTGGCAGTATTTCATTTTTCTTCCCGTCATCGTCATCTCATATTGGCTCCTGCCGCCAAGACGGCGGTTACTGCTGTTGTTGGCGGCCAGCTATTTCTTCTACGGCTGCTGGGACGTCAGATTCCTGGCCCTGGTGCTGGCCACCACGGTCATCGACTACAATTGCGGCCTGGCCATCGCCGGCCGGAAACTTGGCCCCTGGCAGGTCCTGGGTCTGGCCCTGCTGCCGGCCGCCTGGTGCCTGGGTTGTTACGTCTGGCTGCCCGCCTCCGGCATCTCGAAGTCCCTGGTGCTCATCAGCGCCGCCACGGGCCTGGCGTTTTTCGGGGGCCATGAAGCCATCGGGCTCCTGCCCCGGGACCGGCGCCCCAAATATTACCTGATCCTGAGCGTGGTCTTTTGTCTGGCCATTCTGGGATTCTTCAAATACTTCAACTTTTTTATCGGTTCATTCAAGTCGCTCCTGGGAACGGTGGGCTTTAACGCCGATTGGAGTCTGCTGACCATCATTCTGCCCGTGGGCATCTCCTTTTACACCTTCCAATCGCTGGGTTACGTCATCGATGTTTATCGGGGCCAGAGCCCGGCGTGTTCGGATTTGCTCACCTTCGCCACCTTCGACGCTTTTTTTCCCCAGATGGTGTCAGGACCCATCGAACGGGGCAAAAATCTTATTCCGCAGTTGGAAAAAGGGGCCAGTTTCCAGGATTCCCATGTCCAGGACGGCCTCCGTCTGATGCTGGTGGGGTTCTTTAAAAAGGTTTTTGTGGCGGATAACTGCGCCATCCTGGCCAACTATGCCTTTGACCCCCAGACCAGCCTCAACGGTTATTGGGCGGTGATTGGGGTGGTGGCCTTCGCCTTCCAGATTTACGCCGATTTTTCCGGTTACACCGATATCGCCAGGGGGTCCGCCAAGCTGCTGGGCATCGACCTCATGGAAAATTTCAAGTTCCCCTATTTTTCCCGCACGCCCTCGGAATTTTGGAGCCGGTGGCACATTTCGCTGTCCACCTGGTTCCGGGACTACCTGTACATCCCCTTGGGCGGCAATCGCGGCGCCCGGTGGAACACCCTGCGGAATCTGGCCATCGTCATGCTCCTGGCCGGTCTGTGGCACGGCGCCAACTGGGTCTTTGTCCTCTGGGGGGCGTATCACGGCGCCCTGCTCATTCTCTACCGGGTGCTGCCGCCGTTTAATCGCCTGCAGGCCAGAGACGGGGCCTGGACCTGGCGCGATGCCCTCATGGTGCCCCTGATGCTGGTCCTCACCCTGGTGGGCTGGGCCATTTTCCGCAGCCCCAGCGTCGCCCATCTGGGGGTCTGGTTCGCGGCCCTGGGCAACTGGGACCCGTCCCTGGGGCTGGCCTGGCAATCCTCCGTGCTCTGGCTGCTGATCCATATCCTCCCCTTGATCCTGCTCCAGGGCCTGGCCTGGAAATACCGGGATGAAGCCACCCTGGATCACGTCCCCTGGGCGGCCCGGGGGCTGGTTTACGCTCTGATGATCCTGTTGATCGTGTCTTCCGGGGAACAGGATAAAGAATTTATCTACTTCCAATTCTGATGAAACGGCTCCTCACTCCCGCCTGCCTTGTGGTTGTCTGCCTGTTGGTCCTGGCGGAGGTGGTGGCGCGCATCTTTTTCGCCCAGGATATTTCCGGCCGCTTCGACTACGGCTACAATCCCCAGGCGGGCTTCAATGAGCGCGCCGACGGCACGGTGGAACTCTTCCGGGCGGGAGGGCGGCGCTTCCATCCGCAGACCTTCAAGCGCCATCGGTCTCCGGGGACCTTCCGCATCTTTGTGGTGGGCGATTCCGTTCCCCGGGGACCCAGCTTCCAAACGGCCTACCCCTGGTTCCTGGGCGATGAATTGCGCCGGCACGGTATTGCCGCCGAGTCCATCAACTTGGCCTTACCCGGTTATGGGCCTCGCCGCTGTCAGGTCGTGCTCCGGAAAATCCTGGAGTACGAACCCAGTCTCATCGTCCTGCATATCAACGACACCAATAAGTGGGAAGATGAGCGGGAGTGGCGCCGCAGCCAGGAATTCCAGGGGTGGCACCCCCGGCACTGGATGATGAAGGTCTTCATTTTCCGGCGGCTGTATGAGGCCAAGCTCGAGAAGGTGTTCTGGCCCCTGGTGCCCGAGGCGATCCGCTTGAAATACGCCGCCAATGATGCCGACGCCCAGGTGGCGGCGGCCCAAGACCCCCGGGAGATCGCCGCCCGCATCCGGCTGGCGGAGGAGACCGCGGCCGAAAATGTGGCCATGCTGCGCCAGCGCCGTATTTCCACCATCCTCGTCACCCAGTGCCGGCTGGAAGAAGATCCCCGGCTCGGCCTTTACCTCAGCGACCATGGATTGGACCCCCTGGGCGCAACCCTGGTAGGCCCAGGGACCTATCATATCTCCATGAAGGATGTCTTCTCCAGGAGGGATTTCCGGCCCCTGTTCACCAATTTCAGCGGCCACCTGAATAAAGAAGGCCATCAGGTTTTGGCTCACGCCATCTGGGAGAAAATCGAGCTGGAGCAGGCCGCCTTGGGACTTCCAATGGCTAAGGTCGCGGTGGCCGGAAGATCCCCGGATACGCCGGTTACGGG
>Ga0351886_10145_pt1 | contig 35349 bp, 30 predicted proteins | sample TotcelFGM3001L14_FD_206761 | JGI IMG/M metagenome (GOLD analysis project Ga0351886, IMG submission 206761) | Enriched cells from coal bed in the Powder River Basin, Montana, United States - Total cells FGM rep3 HSBNCT.FGM.300.1.L14 ... | reverse complement strand
GAGATCTCGGTTATTTCGGTAAGGGTATGATGGTTCCTGAATTTGAAAAAGCAGCTTTCGCCCTTAAAGCAGGAGAAGTAAGTAAACCAGTACAGACCCAGTTCGGATGGCATGTTATAAAGAGAACGGAATAAAACGTGAGACGTGAAGCGTGAGACGTGAAGCGTGAGACGTGAAGCGTGAGACGTAAAGCGTGATAAGTGATAATAATATAACTGATTACTGCTCACTTTTTATTGTTAACAAAATTTTAACATTTTACTCTTTACTGTGAGGGAATACCGTGTTACAATTATTTACATAATATATTTTTTATATTATGAAGGGAGAGATAAAAGTGGAAATTTCCAGAACAAATATGCAGTCTGCCTCTACCACTCATGTAACTGCAAAAAAATCGTCTGATACAGAACCTAAAGACAGAGTGGATCTGCTCAACGAGCAGGTTTCAAAAGGAACCTTATCTGAAGATATTGCAGCCAGAATAAAAGAACTTAAAAGTCAGATACAGGAAGAAAAGATTTTCGGGAAACCGACATGTTATGCACCAATGAGTGATAAGGGTATTCCAAAACCGACATGTTATGCACCTATGAAAATGCCTAAACCGACATGTTATGCACCAATGAGCACAGAAGAAAAAGTATTCCCGAAACCTTTGTGTTATCTATAATAGTTAAAATCAGAAAAAAGATAGAATAGTTTTCTCTATTCTATCTTTTTTTATGGAAAGAAGGAAGCAAAATGGAAGATACTGCAAAAAATCCCTATTCCTCCATGAGTTATATACTGGAATTTACGGAAATATGTAATAACAGATGCAGTCACTGTTATAATATATGGAAAATGGATGGCTATAAAGAAAAAGGTCGTGAACTTACAACAGAAGAGTGGAAAAGTGTTATAAAAAAACTTAAGGAAGAAACAGGTTGCAGCAGTGTTGCCATAACAGGTGGAGAGCCAACCTTGAGGCCTGATTTTTTAAAAATACTTGAATTTATAGATAGCCTGGGCATCATATCGATTCTAATCACAAACGGAACCGGATTAACAAAAGATTTTATAAGAGACTGTATAGACAGAGGTGTAAGACTTTTTGAGCTTCCCCTTCTCGGCCCCACAAGGGAAATACACAATGAAATCTCAGGAAATGACTGCTGGGATAATGTAATTGAATCAGTTCTCGATATAAAAAGCATGAATGCCAGACCTGTTATGGTATTTGTTGCAACAAATAAAAATATTCCCTATTTTGAAGAAACCATGAAGCTTGCCATAGCAATCGATTCCGGTGGTATGATGCTGAACCGTTTTAATCCCGGAGGAGAAGGGATAAAACATATGGATGAACTGATCCCTTCTGCTGAAGATTTCGAAGAGATCCTGGACATTGCAAACAGACTTTCCTTTGAATATAGATATCCGGTAAGCTGTTCCATTCCAATTCATCCATGTATAATAAATATGTCAAAATATCCATACCTTGGTACAGGCTTCTGTGCGGCAGGAACAGACAGAGCTTATTATACAATAAGTCCCCAGGGAATGATGAGACCATGCAATCATTCACCTACAATACTTGGAAATTTTCTTACGGAAAAATTTGTTGATATGATAAATAAACCGGTCATGAAGGAATTTGCCTCTGCTATTCCTCCTATATGTGAACCATGTCCCATGGCAAAGGAATGCCAGGGAGGCTGCAGGGCAACGGCAGAAGTCTGCTATGGTTCAATAAGAGAAATGGATCCCTTTCTTAAAAACAACCTTCACCGTCATCCTGCTTACCGGGGGGCAGGAGAGAAAAAGGATGAAGGAGATTATTCTGGGGAAATTGATGCGTAATGCGTGATGCGTGATGCGTGATGCGTAATGCGAGGTTTCATTGGGCGAACACAAAGGTTCGCCCCTACAAAAGGAGAAATTATGGAAGAAACAAAGAATCCCTACTGTAAACTTCATTATATAATAGAACTTACAGAAAAATGTAATAACTCATGTCACTACTGTTACAATGTATGGAAACTGGACAATCATAAAAAAGAAGAAAGAAAAGAACTTTCTACGGAGGAGTGGAAATCTACCATAGATAAACTCCACAGGGAAACAGCCTGTACCTGTATCACTCTCTCAGGGGGAGAACCTACATTGAGGCAGGATTTTTTAGAAATACTCTCTTATATTCATTCTAAAAACATAGAACCAATGCTTATCACCAATGGGAGTAATCTTACAAAGGAATTTATACTGGCCTCTATGGAAAGAGGGGTAAAGGTTTTTGAAGTGCCTCTGCTGGGCCCATCAAGAGAAATACACAATGAAATAGCAGGGAATGACTGCTGGGACAAAATCATAGAAGGTGTCGTAGAAATAAGGGCATATGGCGGAAGGCCTGTAGTGGTCTTTGTTGCCACAAAGAAAAATCTGCCATTTTTTGAAGAAACCTTAAAGCTTGCCATAGCTCTGGAGACTGAAAGCATGATGCTTAACCGTTTCAATGCCGGAGGTGAAGGTTTCAGGTATATAGACGAATTAATGCCTGACGTGGAAGATTTTGAGAAAGCTATGGACACTGCAAACAGATATTCACAGCAGTACAGATACATGATAAGCAGTTCTATCCCCGTACAGCCATGTCTTATAGATTTAAATAAATATCCTTATATAAGGGCAGGTTTCTGTGCGGCAGGTACAGACACAGGCTATTTCACAATAGGACCTGACGGATTTATGAGACCATGTAATCACTCGTCAAGAATTCTGGGAAATTTTCTCACAGAAAATTTTGAAGATATTGTAAAAAAGCCTGCAGTAGAAGAATTTAAAACTGCCATTCCCGACATATGCCTGCCATGTCCTCATGTAACACTATGCCAGGGTGGATGTAAAGCAGCAGCAGAGGTATGTTATGGCTCTGTTAAGGAATTGGATCCATTCCTTAAAAGAAATTTAAAAAGTCAAAGGGAGTATTTAACAGTGAGCAGTGACCAGTGACCAGTGACCAGTGACCAGTGACCAGTGAGCAGTGACCAGTGACAAGTAAGAATATAAAAATGAAAACGCATCACGCATCACGCATCACGCATCACGCATCACGCATCACGCATCACGCATCACGCATTACGCATCACGATTTAATGTCTACCAGAGGAGATTATTTTTTTAAAAGAGGTAATTACAGAAAAGCCATTGAGTCCTATGAAGATACTCTGAAAAAGGACTCAGGTAATATGATAGTCATGATAAATCTGGCAGAAGCCTATCTTAAATGTTCAGAATATGAAAAAGCTCTGGAAACATATGATTATGCCCTTGAAAAACTCCCTGACGAACCTACCTTATATCTTAAAAAAGGTGATGTCTACAGGGCAAAAGGTGATTATGAAAATGCCATAAATTTTTATGAGAAATCCATATGTATAGCTCCTGACTATATAGATGCCTATAATCGTCTCGGAAAAGTTTATTGCACTAAAGGAGATATTGATATGGCACTGGAAATATTCCAGAAAGCCATAGAAATAGCTCCTTATTTTTTCGACTCCTATAAAAACCTTGGTTCTGCCTATAAACAGAAGAAAGATTTTTATAATGCCATAATAACCTATCAGAAAGCAGTGGAGACTATGCCTGATTGTTCCAATGCCTATCTTGAACTTGGCATAGAATTATATGAAAGAGAAGAATTTGAAGCTGCCGTTATGTCATTTGAAAAAGCCATAGAGGTAGATGAAAAAAATGGTCTCGCCTATAATAATCTTGGCATAGTTTATGAAGTAACAGGTGATTATGACAGGGCAGTAGAAAATTATAAAAAAGCCATAGAGGCAAAACCTGATACAATAAGTGCCTACAATGATCTTGGCTGTTTTTACTGTAATACCGGAAAATTTGAAGAAGCAATAGATGTTTTTATTAAATCAGTAGAGTTAAATTCTTCAGATCCCCTTGTTTATGGATATATAGGAGAAGCATACAGAGGTAAAGGAAATCTTAAAAAAGCTCTTGAAGCTTATAAATATGCCACATGCCTTGCACCTGATCTGAAACTGGCTACACTTAAATCCAGGTTGAATATAAAGGTCAGAAGACCGAGCAGACGAAAGTCAGTGAGCAGTGAAAAGTGAAAAGTGGAGTGGATTTACCCGTCACGGGTCACGCATCACGCATCACGCATTACGCATTACGCATTTATGATAATAAAAATAGAAGATAACGAAAATTCAATAAAGGAATCCCTTATAAAGGTGGCGAATATAATAAAAAGCGGGGGCGTGGTTATTTTCCCTACCGAAACACTTTACGGTCTGGGAGGAAAGGTCCGGGATGAAGCTGTGCTGAAGAGGATTTATAAAATCAAAGAACGTTCCCCATTAAAACCTCTGCCTGTTATGGTTCATGATATAAAGCAGATTTATGAACTTTCATGTCATTTCCCCCCTTCTGCCAGATTACTTGCCGAAAGATACTGGCCTGGCCCGCTCACACTTATCCTGAAATGCAGCAGCCTGCCATCACTTGCAACATGCGGAAAAGACTCTGCAGGCATCAGGATTCCTGATTATAAAATTGCCCTGGATCTATTGAAATATACGGGAGAGCCTCTCGCAGTAACAAGTGCCAACATGTCAGAGGGAGAAAACCTTCTTACTATTGAAGAAATTATTTCTGCTTTTAAAGATAAAGTAGATGTCATATTAGATGCAGGAGAGATTACATATGGTGTACCATCTACCATTGTAGATGTTACAGGAGAAGAGTTGAAAATTTTAAGAGAAGGAAAAATTCCTTCGGAAGAAATATTTAAGGTCGTGAAACGTGAAGAGTGAAACGTGAGACGTGAAACGTGAGACGTGAAGAGTGAAACGTGAAGAGTGAAACGTGAGACGTGAAACGTGAGACGTGAAACGTGAGACGTGAAGAGTGAAACGTGAAACGTGAGACGTGAAGAGTGAAACGTGAAGAGTGACAAATAATATTGGACTGGTCACTGGTCACTGGTCACTGCTCACTGGTCACTGGTCACTGCTCACTGAAAAAGGGGTGAATAATGAAATATTTTATAACAATTATAATGTTAATATCCATAATGGCATTTACCTTTTCCTGTGCCCTGGCAACACCGAACATGAATGACCCAAATACAAAGAAGTACATTAATGCCTACAAGTCAAAAATCCTGGAGTATAATCCCGGTCTCTCCAGTAAAGAGCTTGATGCAGTGGTTCTGAGCATACTTTATTACTGCCGTCAGTACGGAGTGGAGCCAAGGTTTGTTGTTGCTGTTGTGGCATGTGAATCTGCCTTTGATATTCATGCTACTTCCCATGCAGGTGCCCAGGGTTTAGGGCAGCTTATGCCTGGTACTGCCAGTGACTGGGGAGTATCCAATTCCTATGATCCTGTACAGAATATCAGAGGAACTGTTCAAATACTCAAATATAATCTGGATTATTTTTCAGGATTTGATGTGGAAAGACAGATAAAACTCTCTCTTGCTGCCTATAATGCAGGTATGGGAGCTGTCCAGGATTACGGAGGAGTGCCTCCCTATGCGGAAACACAGAATTATGTTCAAATAGTTTATGATCTTTACAAGGAACTCTGCGGCGTCAGGTAGTTGCGTGATGCGTGATGCGTGACAGAAGTAATAGATTGATCTGGAGTGATAAAATGCCTATTTATGAATATTCCTGCCAGGATTGCAGGAAAAGGTTTTCTCTTCTTGATGGAGTTGGAACCATTAAAGCTGATAAATCCTGTCCCAGGTGTAAAGGAAAGAATTTACAGAAATTAATATCCATGTTTTCCGTTACAAAATCGGAAGAAGCACGTCTTGAATCCCTTGCAGATCCTTCAAAATTATCAGGTATTGATGAAAATGATCCGAAATCTATAATGAAATGGGCAAAAAAAATGGGTAAAGAACTGGGAGAAGATATGGGAGACGATTTCGATCAAATGCTGGAAAGTGAGATTGAAGGCGCAGGAGCTTCAGGGGAAATGGTTGATGATAAAATATATTAGTGAGTAGTGAGTAGTGAGTGGTGAAAACACCCGTCACGCGTCACGCGTCACGCGTCACGCATCACGTTATAAAGAAAGGAGATTATTCAATGATTACTCCAGAGAACTGGAAAGAAGCTTTTGATCTGGTAAGAGAAAAATATTCAGGAGAAATGAAACTGGCATGGTTTGAAGTAAGTGAAGATACGATAAAAAATCTTGAAGGAGAGATCTTTCGGAATAAATTGATTGATCTTATGCCATTGAAAAACAGTAAATTTTCCGAAAGAAGATTTGTCAGTATTTTAAAAAATTTGAATTTTAAAGAAGATGATATAGAGCTTATTCTTAAGAATTCCATTGAGACAGAAGGTAATTTCCCGCAGTTTCAGTGTACAGACAGAGGCAGGGATATAGTTATTACTCCCTCCAAAACAGATGTATACTTTGAAATTCAGTTGAAAAGTGATTTTGAAGTGGCCATTACTACAGAAGGTAAATTCAGTTCTTTCAAGAAAAAATTTACCGGTTTTCAGGATATAGTTGTAGGTATGGAAGAATTTGACAGACAGTTTGTTATAAAAGGGAATCCTGAAGATAAAGTAAAAAAATTCCTTTCCTCAGCTCAGGTAAGAGGGTTATTTAAAATTTTTGAACCGGTAAAATCTATTACGTTAGATGATCTGTCCCTGAATATAATTAAGAATATAACAAAAAATGAGATTTTATCAGAAGAAAGAATAACAGAATTTATAGATAGTTTATCTTTACTGGCCGGCTTTATAGAAAATCCGGAATATATAAAATATGACGGCACAGTTAATGAGTATAAAAAAGAAGAGGTAAAAAAACTGTCTCTTGAAGAAAAGTTTTACAGCCTTGAAAAAAGGGTTGAAACACTGGAAAGACTGGTCCAGGGACTTTGTAATCAGGGCAAATGAGACTGGTTACGGAGCAGACTGTAAGAAAATAAGCCTGGCAAATTGTTAGAACGGTTATCATCCTCGCGTCACGCGTTACGCGTTACGCGTTACGCGTCACGATTATTTGCTATCTGAAACCTGCATATTTTTTTATCAGATGTCTCTGTTCCTTTAATATTCTCTGAAGAGGGATTTTTCTGTCCAGGAGAATTATGATTCTCCTGGACTGTAATCTCAATATATGTCCTTCTACTGTTACAATCTCACCGTCATGAAATTTTATTGAGCCAGTTATATATTCACCGACTTTAAAGTTCTTCACAGGAGAAAAGAATTTAACCCCTCCTTCGGAGATATCCAGAACCTGATATGTATTTTTATCTACAGTAAGGAATGGTCTTTCTATAAGAGGATATTTTATTCTGTAGTGATTTCTTCTCTGCTCTCCTGAGTAATTTTCTTCCATCATACCTCACCACCCGTCACCCGTCACGCGCCACGATTCAATATATTACTGATTACGTCTGCAAGTTCATAGAGATTGAAGGGTTTCATAATCAGTTTTTTTATACCTATTTCAAGGGCTTTTTCTTCCGTAATAAGATTTCCGAACCCTGTAGTAAGTATAAAAGGCATAGAAGGACAGGTTTTCTTAATTTCTTCTATAAGTTCGAGTCCTGTAATAAAAGGCATGGTATGATCAGTTATAATTAAATCAAAGTGCCCGGGGTTTTCTCTGAAGAGGTTTAAAGCTTCCACACTTGCTGTAACTGCAGTTACGTTATAGCCAAGCTCTTCAAGATTTTCTTTTTCCAGTATTGCCAGCTCTTCTTCATCATCGACAAATAATATATTTCCCTGTCCCCTGGGAAGAGGTTTAAAGACCATCGGTTCTGATATGGTTCCGCTGGCAAGCTTGGGAAGCATTATAGAAAATATAGTTCCTTTATTTTTTTCACTCGTTACCGATATGGTTCCTTCATAACTTTTAACAATGCCATGAACCACTGAAAGTCCCATACCTGTTCCTTCTCCCGGTTTTTTTGTCGTAAAAAATGGTTCGAAGATTCTTTCCATTATTTCTTCATCTATGCCGTATCCTGTATCATTCACACTGAGGTTAACATAAGAACCGGGGCTTAAATCAGGATAATTATGCAGGTCTTCTTCTTCAATTTCAATCTCTTTAAGGGTTATTTCCAGTATTCCTCCTCTGTCTTTCATTGCATAGGAAGCATTTGTACAGAGATTCATCAGTATCTGATGAATCTGTGTCGGATCTCCCATTATCATAGAATTTGCTTCTATATTTTTTTTGATTTCAATGGTAGAAGGCAGAGATGCCCTCAGAAAATTCAGGGTTTCTTTAATTATAGGACTGATCCTTACAGGTTTCCTCTCTTTTTCCGTCTGACGGCTGAAGGCAAGAATCTGTTTTACGAGATCCCTTGCCCTGTCACCTGCCTTCAATACTCCCTCAAGTTTTTTCAATGTAATAGTTTCTTTTTTTATATCCCTCATGGCAAGTTCAGTATATCCCATCATGATGGCCAGTATATTATTGAAATCATGGGCTATACCGCCTGCAAGTGTTCCTATGGCTTCAAGTTTTTGAGATTGACGTATATGTCTTTCAAGTCTTTTTTCATTTGTTACATCTCTTGCAACACAGATATAATTTATAACGGCACCTGACGTATTTTCAATAGAAGATATGGATGTTTCCACTTCATAGGCTGTTCTGTCTTTTTTCAGATTTATAATATTACCTGTCCAGACATGTCCTTTACTGATAATTTCCCATATTTCACCAGAGTAATTTTTATCTATTTTTTTATTTTCTATAATAAAAATACTTTCCTGAAGAATTTCTTCCTTTTTATAACCGGTAATCTCTTCAAAAGCAGGGTTTACATACTGAACATAGCCATGGCTGTCTGTTATTATGACACATTCTGCAGCATGTTCTATTGCACTTGCAAGTCTTATTCTTTCTTCTTCGGCTTTTTTTCTCTCCGTAATATTCCTTATAGTACCTACAAGCACTTTTTTCCCGTCTTTATCTGTAAAGATAGATTTTTTTGTAAGAATAGTATGGGTTGTATTTCCTGCATCTGTAAAATATTCCTCATTTTCATTTTCTTCTCCCGATAAAAAAACCAGTTCATCTTTCTCCTGGAAAACCTTTGCTTCTTCTACAGAGAAAAAATCATAATCAGATTTCCCTATAAGTTCTTCCTTCTTATAACCCATGAATTTACAGAAAGAATCATTGAGTACTATCCATCTGTGATTTTCATCCTTTACAAAAATAGGATCTGCCACTGCATTGATAATATTATTAAGAAATTCCCTTGTTCTTATCAATTCATCTTTAAGTTCTTTACTTCTTGTTATATCTTTGCAATAGCCTATATATTTATCTTTACCTGCCTTCACACCTTCCAGTAAAAGGTAGCATATAGAAGAGTCTTTTCTTTTACATGATATTTCCATGCTTGTTCTTGAAGTATGTCTGGCTTTTGCAAAATGTTTTAATGCTTTCTTAAACCCTTCAGGAGGGATAAGATCCATTATATTCATCTGCATCAGTTCATCTCTTGAATAGCCTGTAAGGTTACAGGCAGCTTCATTCACTTCCAGAAGTCGTCCTCTGTTGTTTACAACAAAGATACCATCGGGAGCATTCTGTATATAGGTGTCGTATTTTTCTTTTAGATCTTTATAGTCTGCCGGTTTCATATATACCTCTTAAATGAATATAATTATAATATAAAATTCTATACTGACTGATTAAATCCTGTAAAGATAATCTATATGGAAGGACTTTTATTTTTTTAATAGAATAAACTCTTTTTATTCGTGACGCGTGACTGTGGGGGTAATTCAATGAACCTTGCCAGAATTATAACGGAACATAGCCGGAATATACCGGAATCTATAGCTTTAATATATAAAGACAGGCATATTTCCTACGGGGAACTTGAAGAAGTAACAAACAGGCTTGCCAGAGGGCTTATGTCTCTCTCTGTTGGATACGGGGAAAAGGTCGCACTTGTATGTCCCAATATACCTGAATTTGTTATAAGCTTTTTTTCTGTTTTAAAATGCGGCGGTACAATCATACCGGTTAATTTTCTTTTTAAGAAAGAAGAACTTCTATTTGTTCTGAAACATTCAGTAGCTTCTTCTGTTATCATAGCTGCACCTTTTCTTCCTTCTTTACTGGAAATAAAAGATAGATTACAGGAACTGAAGACAATAATAGTTTTCGGTTCTGACAATGTGGGGGAAGATTTAGTATCATATGAATCACTTATTGATAAAAATTCTTCTGCTCCTGTTCTTTATCCCGTATCAGATGATGATGTGGCAGCTGTGCTCTATACATCAGGCACTACAGGAAGCCTTAAAGGGGCCATGTTAACACATAACAATATTTACTATGATGCAAAAGCAACAAATGAAGTAGTCATCCTGGGAGTAGAAGACTGTTTCCTTGTAGTAATACCGCTTTTTCATTCCTTTGGCATGACTGCATGTATGATTTTAGGTCTTCTCTCTGGCTCAAAACTTGTCCTTATGGAAAAATTTGTGCCTCAATATACATTACAGGCTATAGAAGAACATAAAGTAACGATTTTCATGGCAGTACCTTCTATTTACAGTGCCCTTCTTTTTTATGGAAAAAATCTTGACAGAAATAGATTTAAGAGTCTTTCTGTATGTGTTTCAGGCGGTGCTCCCATGCCGGAACAGGTACAGAGAGATTTTGAAGATTTCTTCGGATGTGTCATAATTGAGGGAGACGGCCCTACGGAATGTTCACCTGTAACCTCTGTAAATCCTTTGAAGGGAGAGAGAAAAATCGGTTCAATAGGTTTACCTCTTCCCGGGGTAGAGATGAAAATAGTTGATGAACAGAGCAGGGAAGTCCCTGATGAAACAATGGGTGAAATAGTTGTTCGCGGCCCTGTAGTCATGAAAGGATATCTCAATGATATAAAAGCAACGGAAGAATCGATAAAAGACGGATGGTTCTATACAGGTGATCTCGGAAAAAGGGACAGTGACGGATATTTTTATATAGGTGACAGGAAAAAAGATCTTATAATCACAGGCGGAATGAATGTTTACCCCAGGGAAGTGGAAGACCTTCTCTTAAAGCATCATTCTGTAGCAGAAGCTGCAGTTACTGGTAAGCCTGATTATCTTCGCGGTGAAGTGGTTCATGCTTTTATAGTCCTGAAAGATGGAGTATCTGTAAAGAAAAAGGAACTTATTTCTTACTGCAGACAGAATATGGCAAAGTTTAAAGTTCCTAAGGAAATTACCTTTATGGAAAGCCTTCCTAAGAGTTATACCGGAAAGGTTTTGAAGAGGATACTCAGAGAAAAAACTGTCCTTGATAAATGTCCTTTGGTATTGTGATGCGTAATGGGTGATGCGTTACGTGAGGCAAGATAATTGTGACGTCTGATTAGTGGCATCAGGTAAGATAATATTAACAGACATTGACTGATAACACTCAAAACCAATAATGAGAAGCTGTCTTCCCGTCACGCGTCACGCGTCACGCGTTACGATTCTCTTATATCACCTATTTTCCTCTTATGTACTCCTGCTATAATGTTTCCTATAAAACCGTACATCCTGGGATCGCATTTTTTCAGTATATCTTTTTTCTTCGGATTAAAATATGCTTCAAGGGATTCAGCGAAATATTCCTTTGGCTGAGTGGAAGCATATTCACTTATAAACATGCCTTCATGATAGAATTTATTCCACAGAAATACTGAAAAAGGAAACTGCATTTCATTTGTTGCCATCCAGGCATGATCATAGGCATGGCCGAATTCGTGTATTGTAACTCCTCCCGGTATGCCTGTTATGAGTTCTTCTGCCATAAACATCATTTTATGCTGCGGATTATATGCTCCTCTTACTATTTCCCACCCTCTTCCGTCTCTTACCTTTGTTCCCGGGGGAAAGGGATGGACATCATTTATCTTTATTTCCGTAAGGTTCCGGTATTTTTCAAATATAATCAGTCCTATACCGAATTCCTGACATTCACTTATGAGCACTTCTCCCAGTGCTTCCAGTTCTCTGAACATGAGTTCTGTAAGATGGTCTGAAGGTGAATAGGAGAGCATTTTTTCCAGATAATATCTTACCCCCCTGGAAGGTGTTTCTTCTTCCGTAATTTCTTCATCTTCCATAAATTCCTCATCTTCCTCTTCTTCCACTTTCTCATAATATTCAAAAGAGCTTTCTTCTTCTTCCGAAGGGACTTTAGAGAGGAATTTATTAAAGATCGCTTTTTCTGTAATATCTTCCGGTATATCATCAATATCCAGATCCAGGCTTAAAGAGAGTTTTCCCGCTGTCACAGGAGGAAGAAAGAGCTTTGACCCTGAAGGTTTTAAGTAATTAAATTCTTCATCCGGAACAAAAGACGGTTCAGTAGGACCCCAGAAAGAATTTACAGGCAGAGGAGGTTTTTTTCTTTCAGATATGCCCGGCACCATATCTTCTTCCATCCTGCCAGGGGCTGAGGATTTGAGTTTTTGTTTTTTTATCAATTCCTCAGTTTCCCGCCATGGTGCCCCCTGCTGTTTAGCTTTAGGGCCTCTTATCCACTCTTCTTTTTTTCTTTCATTCATAGTAAAACACCTCTTAATAGATGTATTATAAAATATTTCTGAGTGGATAGTAAAGATCCTTTAATAATTATGATATAATAATCATGTAAGCTATACTGGAAGAAGGTTTAATAACAGTAAGAAATTTATTTACAGATGTTAACTAATGTTATATAATATTAATATTGTATAGTCTGGTTCTAAACCAGCCTGATTATGAAATAGTTAATAAATTTCCATACTTAAAGGTGGTGAAAAAGTGTATCTTACGAGCAGGAAGGCGTGTCAGGAACTTGGTGTTCATGCTAATACTTTAAGAAGATGGGCGAGTCAGGGAAAAATTAATTATATAAAGACAGATGCGGGACAACGACTTTATGATGTCAAGCATTTTGTAGAAAAAACCAGCTTATTAAAGAATATATGTTATTGTAGAGTATCCAGTAGTAAACAGAAAGATGATTTAGAACGTCAAGTTCAATATATGAAAGAAAGATACCCTGAATATGAAACAATTAAAGACATCGGAAGCGGCATCAACTTTAAGAGAAAAGGATTTAAAACCCTTTTGGAATATGCAGAAAAAGGAATTCTCAAAGAAGCTGTGGTTGCCCATAGGGATAGACTTTGCAGATTCGGATTCGACCTCATTAAATGGTTTATCGAAAAAAATGGTGGAAAACTCGTGGTTCTCGAAGAAATTTCTCTTAGCCCCCAGGAAGAACTTGTTAAAGACTTATTGTCCATTATTAACATCTTCAGCTGCAGAGTTAACGGACTTAGAAAATATTCAAAAAAAGTCAAGGAAGATAAGGATTTATCCTGATTTAAAACAGAAGAAACTATTAAGAAAATGGTTTGGGGTATCCAGATATGTATATAATAAAACAATAGAGTATTTAAAACAACCGGATACAAGAGCTAATTGGAAGGAAATAAAGACTGATATAATACACTCTTTACCCGAATGGTCAGAAGAAGTTCCTTACCAGATTAAGTCTATAGCTATTAAAGATGCCTGTGTGGCTGTAAGAAATGCTAAAGTAAAATATAAAGAAACAGGTATTTTTAATGATATTAAGTTTAAGTCAAGAAAAAAAAGAAAGGATAGCCTTTATATTCCCAAAAGTGCTGTAAAAGGTCAAAAAGTATATCCTACTGTTCTGGGTGAATTGAAGACATTCAAAGAGAAAATACCTTTTACTGAATTTGATGCAAGGCTAAAATTTGAGTATGGCAGGTATTATTTATGTGTAGTAATAAAAGCTAATAAGAAAGTTTCTGATAACCAAAGAAATGATTTTATAGCTTTAGACCCGGGAGTCAGGACATTTCAAACTTTTTATTCACAGGAAATTGCAGGTAAGATTGGTAATGATGATATGAAAAGAATATACAGGCTTTGTGACAACCTGGATAAAAATATCTCTAAAATGTCTAAAGTTAATTCTAAGGAAAGAAGAATTTTAAGACGAAAAAATGATAAACTTAGATTTAAAATTCATAATTTAGTAGAGGAAGTTCATCATAAAACAGCGTTATTTTTAGTAAAAAACTATAAGTATATTCTTTTGCCATCATTCGAAACATCACAAATGGTAACTAAATTATATAGCAAAGTTGCAAGAAGCATGTTAACCTGGAGTCATTTTAAATTTAAACAATTTTTAAAGTGTAAAGCCAGAGAATACGATGCTGTAGTTATAGAAATTAATGAAAGTTATACGAGTAAGACCTGTGGTAAATGTGGATATATATTAAATGATTTAGGTGGTAAGAAAGTTTTTAAGTGTCCCGTATGTGGTTTAGAAATAGATCGTGATTATAATGGTGTCCGTAATGTTTATTTACGGACTTTGGTAGATACACCCGCTATAGTAAATTAATATTATAGTGTAATACTAATGAGTATTAGTTAATACTTGTTAATAGAAAGGTATCGGTGGAGAACTTGTTATACTCAGTAATTATTGAGTCAGCAGAAGAAGGTGGATATACAGTTACATGTCCTGCTTTACCCGGCTGTATTTCAGAGGGAGATACAAGAGATGAAGCTCTGACAAATATTCAGGAAGCTATCAGATTATATCTCAGGGCTATTGATAAAGAAAACCGGCTCCTTCTGGAAAAAGGAAATATTGAATTAGCAGAGGTTTTTGTGTGAAAACACCGAGAATTTCCGGTAAAGATCTGATAAAGATACTACAAAGAGCAGATTTTGAAATTTTTGATCATGAAGGCAGCCATTTTTACCTGCATAAATGGCATGGAAAATCCTGGAGTAAAAGAGTTACAGTTCCTGTTCATAGCAATAAAATTTTAAAAATAAAAACCTTGAAAAGTATACTTGAACAGGCGGGATTATCAATAGATGAATTAATAAAACTGCTTTAATTTGCCTTAAATCACATCTGCAAAAACCTTTTCAGTTTTCCGGAAGTACCATATGCCGCTCCATAGGAGCAATATAACAAGAGATACAGAAACAATAAATCCTGGCCAGTAAATTTCCACACCTCTTCCGAGAATGGCCCATCGAAAACCGTCTATGACACCTACCATAGGATTGAGTGAATAAATAAGCCTCCATTTTTCAGGCACTATAGAACTGCTGAAACCTACAGGTGATATATAGAGGCCGAACTGAACTATAAATGGCACTATATAACGAAAATCTCTGTATTTTACATTGAAAGTGGCAATCCAGAGGCCGGCACCCATGGCTGCACCGAAGGCAAGGATTATAAACAATGGAAGGGTAACTATCTTCCAGTCAGGAACAAATCTGTAATAAACCATTACTACAATAAGAATGGCAAAAGAAATAAGGAAATCAACAAAACTTACTATAACGGAACTTGTAGGAATAACAAGCCTGGGAAAATAAACCTTTGATATGAGATTTGAATTTGTAATAAGGCTGTTACTTGCCTCAGACAGTGCATTTGAAAAGAACTGCCAGGGAAGCATGGCAGCAAAAACCAGTATGGCATAGGGAACACCTTCTGATGGTAATTTTGCCAGTTTCCCGAAAATTACCGTAAAAACAATCATTGTAAGGAGGGGCCTTATAAGACTCCATGCTATACCAATAGCTGTCTGTTTATATCTTACCAGAATATCCCTCCATGCCAGGAAATAAAATAATTCCCTGTACCGCCAGAGATCCTTCCAGTATTCCTTTTCAGTCCTGCCTGCTTCTATGACTATTGTAAATTCTGTTTTTTTCTTTTCCAGTGCTGCTGTCATTGGGTTCCTCCTTTAAATCGTGACTCGTAACGCGTAACGCGCAATGGCGTTAAGATAAGAAAATTCTGCATGGTTTCCTCTCCCCATCGGGGAGAGGTTAGGAGAGGGGCGAATGGAAAGTTCTTTACCATGACACCCTCCCTTAATCCCTCCCTCAAGGGAGGGAAAAATCAAATTCCTTAACTTAATGACATTGCGCGTTACGCATTACGCATTACGCATCACGCATCACGCATTACTATTACAATACTTCACCGAATTTTAACAATTTATTAACATATTCCTATTGATCTTTCAGACAAATTAAGTTATCCTTACTACAGGTGATAACAACTAACAACTAACAACTAACAACTAACAACTAATAACTGATCACTGGTCACTGGTCACTGATCACTGGTCACTGTAAAAGAAAGGTGTTACAAAAACATGGAAATTTCAAACAGGATTACTTCCCAGACAAATTTCTCAAATATCAAAAAAACAGAGAAAAAAGAAACAGGATTAGATATGGATCTCCTATCCTCTCTTATGCCGGGAGACGGAGTATCTCTTTCACAGAAAAAAATTGATACTGATAAACCGGATAAAGAATGGTATTTTCAGATGTCTGAACCGACTGTAGGAAATCTTCTGATGGCAAAAGGGCTTAAAGGTGAATCTGCACCACCTGTTGAGATAAGTATAATACACACAAATGATGAACATGATAATAAATTCAATAAAATAGCAGGTGAAGCTGCAGTAGTAAAGAGCAGAGAAAAATTTTACGGAGACGAAAATTCCTTTATCGTCAACACAGGGGATATTTCCTATGAAGGAAGTAATGATCAGCCGGGGCCTCAATTCTTCGGCCCTATGGCAGAAGCCTTTAATTCTATGGGGCTGGAAATATTTGTTCCAGGAAACCATGAATTTCAGCATGGAGGAAAATATTTAGAAGAAGATTTCCTTCCAAAACTTGATGCGCAAACACTGCTTGGTAATGTTACCTACAAAGAATCCGGGAAACCTCTGGAACATACAAAACCCTATACAGTACAGGAAATGAATGGAATAAAAGTAGGTTTTATCGGTCTTACCACACAGAGACAGGCCACTTCCGCCCATCCCGATGTAGGATATGATATAAAGGTTCAGTCTCTCAGAAGTGCCGCATCGGATCTTGTAAAAAAAGCAAAAGCAGACGGAGCGGAAGTAGTGGTAATACTCTCCCATGAAAGTGTGGGAAGAGTTAAAGAACTTGGTTCAAGTGTGGAAGGTATTGATATTATAGTGGCAGGCCATGATCACAAAACCCTTCACCAGCCGGAAACTGTAAGAAATCCAGACGGAAGAAATACTCTGGTAGTTGAAGCAGCATCTAACTGCAGATTCGTAGGAGATATGAATCTGTCTATTGACCCGAAAAGCAAGGAAATTATAGGTGTCAACTATAAACTCTTCTCTACAGCAGGTGTGCAGCCGGATCCGGACGTAGCTGCAATCATAGAAAAATATAAAAAAGGTAAATAGTGGACAGTGATCAGTGATCAGTGATCAGTAATCAGTAATATCTATTATTACTGATTACTGATTATATTTTATTTTATGGAACTTAAAAAAGGAACTGTACTGAACGGTATATACAGAGTAAAAAAACTCCTTGGCAAAGGTGCCATGGGATATGCATATCTCGTAGAAAAAATAAGTAATAATAAAGAATTTGTTGTAAAAGAACTGAAATTCACATCTGAAACACATCTGGATCAGGCTTCAGCAAAGGAAATATTCTTCAGAGAGGCAGAGTTTATAGCAAAATTCGACCATCGTGGACTGCCAAAAATGTATGGTATATTTACTCATAACGACCAGGATTATCTTACCCTGGAATATATAAAAGGGAAAACCCTTGAAAAAATAATAAATAAATCCCGAAAACCTCTATCTGTAGAAAAAGCCCTTACCTGGGTAATAGAAATTGCAGAAATATTTCATTATCTTCATTACTCCTTTGAAACTCCAATCGTATACAGAGATTTAAAACCATCAAATATTATGATAACAGAAGAAAAGAAAGTAAAAATTATAGATTTCGGTATATCCAGATATTATAAACCAGGACAGAATACAGATACTTTCAGACTGGGTTCCCCCGGTTATGCAGCACCTGAACAGTATAAAGGGAGGGGCCAGTCTTCACCTCAATCAGATATATTTGCCCTGGGAGTGATATTATTTCAGATGGTTACAAAATATGACCCCACATTAACACCCTTTAAATTTCCGGATATAAAATCATTAAATCCATCTATTACGGATGAACTGGCATCTATAACAATGAAAGCTATTGAACTGGACGCTAAAAAGCGTTATAAAAATATCATGGAATTTAAAAATTCCCTGGAGAAATATACAAGGGATAATATTGTAAATACACCAAAAAGTGATATACTCTCAGAGAGTAATATAGTAAAAAAAGATATTAAACAGATTTCGACAGGGGAAAAAAATCCCGGGAAGAATAAAAATAAATTATTAAAAGAAAACTATGTGGCAAAATCTGTTAAAAAATCCAGAACTACTGATTATGTAATTGTTATTGTTTTCTTAATTTTAATGGGCATTGCCTTAATAATTGCTTTGTGTACCATATTACGATTTGACCAGGTTATTATGTTATTTTGTTTCATAATGTATATAAGTTTCATTTTGTATTATAAAGCAATTATCAAAAAGGATAAAAATGATTAACTTAGTGCTGATAACGCTAAGGAATAACAAAAAAAATAAATATCCCATTGTATTTGAGAGTTGAGAGTTGAGGGTTGAGAGTTGAAGGAATTAAATAAAACCCTGAACCATGAACTCTAAACTCTAAACTCAAAAGAGACAGTTATTTAATTGTCATTCCTGGTGGCGGGAGGAGAATAGATTTTGAATATCTTTAAAAAACTGGCTGAACTCTTTAAAAAGAAATTAATGGCTTTTGTAAGAGTAGAAGCTCCTGTTAAAGACTGGCAGGATAATAAAATAAAAGATATATATTTCAGAGGAGCCTGGGAAGAAGAAGGAGAAACCAGGTGGGCTTTTTTTAAGGCAACAGAGATTGAAAAAGAAACAATGGTAACAGATGAACAGCAGGAAACTAAAAAACCTTACGAGGAGCATACCCCTGAAGTTTCTCTTACATCACAGAATGAATATAAGGAAGATATCAGACAGGAAGAAGAAAAAAAATCTAAAGAAAGTTCTACTGAAAAACTGGCAGAAGAAGTTGTTTCCATAACGGAATTAGGGCACAATATGATGTATCGTTACAGTTCTGATTTACAGGATAAACAGAAAATTTCTCAGGAAGAAAATAAGGAGGAAAGCAAAAAATCTCAGGAAGATATGTCTTCAATAACTGATCTGATAAAAACCCTGAGTTCATGCATTCAGCCTGTAACAGATGATGGTCTCATAGATCACAGGGAATTGCTCAGGGAAGATAAGATAAAGGTTTTTTTTGTTGAGGACAATAGAAGTTTCCAGATTATACTGAAAACACTCATAGGAAATCAGGAAGAAATAGAGCTTATGGGATGGGCATCTGACGGTAAGGAAGCAATTGAAAAAATAAAAAATCTTTCCTCTTTTCCAGATGTAATTTTAATGGATATTGCTATGCCTGAGATGGACGGTATAAGTGCCACGAAAGAATTGCTTAAAACTAATCCTTATGCCAGTATTATTATGCTCACAGCCTTCGGAGACAGAGACCATGTAGTAGATGCTTTTGAAGCAGGAGCTGCAGGTTTTCTCAGGAAAGATGCATCATTACCTCTCATTAAAGAAGCTATAAAACAGGCAGCAAAGGGAGGAAGGCCTGTACACAAAGAAGTTGCCCGTTATGCCAGAGAAGTAAAAAAAATAGTTAAAGAGGAATATATAGAAATTTCTCCGGAAATAAAAGAAAAGCCTTTCTCAGATAAAAAACAACCCCCTGTGAACATAGAAATTCTTCAACAAAAAGAAAAACTGTTAAAGGAAGATATTACGGGAGAAGATTCTTTAAAAAAGTCAAATAAAAATTCCACTGAAATATCTGAAACTCCTGATGAAATTACAAAAAAAATTCTTTATTATAAATCCATGTTAAGAGAATATCCTGAAAGAATAAATGAAATAATAGAAGCCTATATTGAGATGCAAAAAAAATATCCTGAGAATACGGTCATATCTATTGCCCTTGGCAGTGCCTATTTTAAAAAGAATCTGCTTAAAGAGGGTCTGATGGAGTATTCTAAAACCCTTTATGACAGAAACTTGCTGAGTAAAATAGTGAAGGGTGAAGAGTGAAGGGTGAAGAGTGAAGGGTGAAGAGTAGGGGCGAACCTCTGTGTTCGCCCTGTGAAGAGTGAAGAGTGAGAAATACATAAAGGTAATTCTCACCTCTCACCTCTCACGCATTACTCATTACGGCAGAATTAAAGACACGATGAACTGCATATTTATCTCCCAGTGATTTCAAGAAAGCCCTTATAACTTCCCTCTTATTACTCTCTTTACCGGCACAATCGTAATTTTGAGATTCTATATGATAGATTCCTCTGTAACGATTAATTTCATGTTCTTCTACGAAATAAAATGGCCTTATAACAGTAAATTTTCCATTAAAAAAATCCTGTACCGGTCTTATTGTATCAGTATTTCCACTGTAAAAGATATTCATAAGAAAAGTTTCTGCCACATCATTTTTATTATGTCCCACGACAATTTTGTAGATTTTCTCCCTTTCTCCTTCCTCGAAAATAGTCTTTCTCCTGCCCCTTGCACAGATGTAACAGCTTTTTCCTGCAGATTTATAAAGGGGATTCTCAAGAAAAACTACTCTATCCTTTATGGAAAGAACATTCAGTGAAAAATCCTGAATATACTTCAAAATTTTTTCATCTTTATAGGGATAGATATGAACAGGATAAATCAGACAGGGGTTATGGATCTTTGAAAGAACTCTTAAAAGAGACATTGAATCTTTGCCGCCTGAAATAGCAATAATAAGCCTTTCATCAGAAGAAAAAAGGGAATATTCTCTGTTACATTTTATAACTTTTTTTATAATTTCTTTTTCTATATTCATATTAAAATCGTAACGAGTGACGGGTAAACTATATATTTCTTTATTCTTTTTTATTTACCTTCCTCTATTTCGTAACAGGTAAATTACTGACTGAAAAAATATATATGATATATTGTAAATTTTTAATAAAATGATATAATTTTATATAGCAATAAAAAAAGAAGAGAGAAAGGGTTACAGAAATCTGATTATTTCCCCTTTTTTGCCATTTTTCTTCTACTGATTAACCTTTATCTGTCAGGCTTTTTAAATATCTTGCTATTTAAAGTGAGTGCCTGGTATAATTACCCGTCACGCGTCACGCGTCACGGGTCACGACTCAAAAGGATTGATGTAATTTGATATAATTTCAAAAATATGATCTCTTTACCTGATGGAGGCAGGTAAATTATGAATATTTTAAAAAAACTAACAGAAATATTCAAGAGAAATATTATGTTTTATATAAAAATAGATCGTCCAGACGAAGCTAATAAAAATAATAAAATAGAAGAAATATATTTTAAAGGTGCCTGGGAGGAAGACGGCGAAGCCAGATGGGTCTTTTTTAAGACAGAAGATGAACATGCCACAGTCAGATTGAAAGAAGAACCATCTGAAGACACTTATGCTACAGTCATACAGAAAGAAGAACCATCTGAAGACACTTATGCTTCAGTCATACAGAAAGAAAAACCTCCTGAAGACACTTATGCTTCAGTCAGATTGAAAGAAGAACCTCCTGTAATATCCAGTTTTAAAACTCTGCACTTTAAGAAAACTATTGAACATAGAAAAGAGGAAGATAGTGAAAAAGAAGTAAAACTTCTACAATCCCCTGTCAGACAGGAAAAAGAAGGCGTAGTTTCTATAACAAAACTTGGCTATAATATGACCTGCAGATACGGATCTACAGTGATTCCTGAAGATAGTAATCCTCCGGTAAATGACTTAATAGATCAAAGGGACATAATCAGAGACGAAAAAATAAAAGTCTTTTTTGCTGAAGATAATAAAAGTTTTCAGCTGGTACTCAGAACATTGATAAAATATTCTCAGGACAAAGAGCTTATCGGATGGGCATCTGACGGTGAGGAAGCTATTGAAAAAATCAAAAATCTTTCCCCCTTTCCTGATGTAATTTTAATGGATATTGCTATGCCGCGTATGGATGGCATCACTGCTACAAAAGAACTGATCAAAATTAATCCTTATGCCAGAATCATCATGTTAACAGCTTTTGGAGATAAAGAACATGTAGTGGATGCCTTCGAGTCAGGAGCATGTGGATTTTTAAGAAAAGATGCACAATTACCTATTGTGGAAGAAGCTATAAAACAGGCTGCCAGAGGAGGAAGACCTGTACATAAAGAAATTTCTAACTATGTAAAAGAAGTTAAAAAAACATTTAAACTTCAAACTGATTATATAGAAATATCTTCCGGATCAAAAACTATTTCACATAGAGATGACTGTAAAAAAATATCTTCTGATACAAAACTTCCTTCATGTGAAGAAAAAATCCTGAAAAAAATTGAAAAGGTGGAAAAAGTCATTCAAAAAGTCGGGAGGCAAAAGCAGATTTTAGATGAAATTATTGAAAAAATCGAAGAAAAAGAAAAGAATTTAGATGAATTACCTGAAGATAATCAGAAAATAGACAGAGACAGACAGGAAAAAGACTATTTAAAACCATTGAATAAAGATGTTCATGAAACTGTTCACGATAATGAGATTACACAAAAAATTCTTTATTATAAATCTCTGTTAAGAGACAGACCGGAAAAAATAAACGAAATTATAACAGCCTCCAGGGAACTTCAGGAAAAATATCCGGAAAATATGGATATATGTATCTCTCTTGGTATTGCATATTTCAAAAAGAATTTATTTAAAGAAGGACTGGTAGAATTTGCAAAAACTCTTTATAATAAGGATTTTTTTAATAAAAAATCTATTCAAAAAATGATAAATTATGATATAATATCTCAAAAGCCAGCCAGTCTATTACCTGATGCATCAGCCGGAGAATATGACCTGACTGATGAATTATGGGAGAAAATAAAACCACTCATACCGGAAAAGAAAAAGAAATCAGGCCGTCCACCTATGGATGACCGTAAAGCTATGGATGCTATCTTTTATGTATTCCATAAGGAATGTCCATGGAAAGCAATACCGGAAAGCCTGGGAGCAGGCAGTACTGTACATAATAGATTCCAAAAATGGCGTCATGCCGGAGTATTTGAAGCTTTATGCAATAACGGGATAATGGACTGTAATGTAAAGAAGGTAATGAGCGATTATTGTAAAAGGAGAAATATATGTTTTTAGATAATATCAGCAGAAGGGCTTTTTTAATTACAGGTGGAAAAGCCCTTCTGTTTTTCACCTGCGGGAGTGATATGTTAATGAAATTGTTTCAAAAAGAAGAAATGCATCTTTCTGAAGTTAAAGAGGCAGATTATTTCAAAGTAATACAGGGGCAGGATATTAATCTTATGTACCAGGGAGATAAAATATGTGCCCATATGGTGGTTTCTTCAAAAGGGAAAAACCGCATAATAACATCTTTTACCAACGGTAATTCCTGCTTTGCTCTCTGGTTTAACAGTGATAAGGATCTCTTACTTGAACCGGAAGATAAAATGGAAGAAGTAATAACAAAAGAGGGAGTCACATTTATTTCATCTGGAGTAAAAACAAATAAAAAAAACCTTATCATAGATGATTATATAGTGGATTCCGTAAGAGTCGCAAGAGATAAAGGTGATTGTGCCGACTATAATGACGGCAGAGACAGAGTATTATGGAGAAAAGAATTTTCAGAAACATGTCATGGTCTTACAATAGCTTCTGCCTGGATTGATCCGGAAGTAAAGATATTTGAACAACAAAATAAAAGCACTGTTATAAAATTTTACCGTAGAACTATTGATGAAAAATATGGAGTTTACGGAGAAGTAATATTTCCTTCATCTGTCCATGTTTCAAAAGAAAAAAATGGAAAAATAACTCTAAAATCTGAGAGAGATATAGAATTTAAAGTAAGAACAACAAGTAATTTTCCCTGTCTTACACCATTTAAAACAGAAGAACTTATAAATAAAGATTTTTTAGCTAAAATAAAAAACAGGGAAATATCTGAATGTAATGACAGAGAACTTTATTCTGCACTTAAAGAATATACAAAATATTATTCTATATCTCTGAGAGATTTATTATTTCTCTCATATAAAGAATGTTATCTGGCAGGTTCCTGGAAATTTCTTACCTATTTCGGAAGAGATACAATGATGACCTCTATAATACTGGGGGAAGTATTGAGTAAAGAGGCTTATGAAAGTGCTATGGAAAGTATTCTCGACAGACTTTCAGATGACGGTGATGTTGCCCATGAAGACAACAGTTTCTGGCAGGCAGAGGGAGAAAGGATCTGTGAATATAACAGATTGATAAAAGAAAATAAAAGACAGGAAGGAGAAGAAATTCTAAAAAATCTCTATAAAGAAAATTATGATTATAAAATGGTTGACGATGATTTTATCTTTTCTATTATGTTACATTATTATCTTAAAAGACATGATGTAACAGATAAAAGTGAATTTATAAATAAAATAAGTTTTTCCTCTGTTCTGAATAAAGAAACTCATAATAAAAAAGTTATAATGAAAAATTTCAATAAAGTAATCGCATCTGCCCTTCCCTATTATAAAACATGGAAACAATTAGCCTCCAGGGAAAAAGAAATTCTCACAGAGAAAACATTACTGGCAGAAAAATTGATAAGAATAAGAGAAGGTATGAATGCAGGAGACTGGAGAGACTCTGATAAAGGGCTTGGAGGAGGAGTATATTCAGGTAATGTAAATATATATTTTGTTCCTGCATCTCTTAAAGCAATCTATAACATCTTAAAAAGAGAATACAGTAAGGAATTAAAAGAAATATCAGAAAAGAATAACCTCACATCTCTTCTTTACATACTGAACAGTTTCTCAGGAGAGAAAAGCAAAGAAATGGAAGAACTTATAGATTGCTGGTCACAGGCAAGAAATCATTTTAAAGTCAGCCTATCATGCGATGAAATAAGAAAAAGATTAAAAACCTTTATAGAAGAAAATGAATATCTATCGGAAGAGGATATAAATATTATACATTCCCTTCCTATTACAGACAGATGTACTATAGAAGATTTTATCAGTGGAAATAAAAATCCTGACATATTACGGGAAGGCCTGGAATTTTATGCTCTATCACTCGATTCTGACTGTAAACCTGTAGAAGTTATAAACAGTGATACAGGATTTGGTTTCCTTCTGGATGAAATGAATATAAAAGAAATGGAAGAAGCAGTAAAAGCTGCATCTCTCAACTATCCCCTGGGACTTATGACAGGAGGGGGACTTCTTACTGCAAATCCATCACTGTCTGAAGATAAAAATCTATGGAAGTTTTTAACAGTAACATCCTACCATGGAACTGTTGTATGGAGCTGGCAGATGACAATGATGGAAAAAGGACTTCTGTATCAGAGTAAAGAAATATCTTCCATAAATAAAAATTTATCTGATAAGATGATTTCTCTTGCGACAGAACTTATAAAGATTGAAAATACCATTGGAGAAATGAGAAATTTCGAACTGTGGACAATAAAGGGAGATAGAGAGAAATTTGTTGCAGTGCCATATGGAGAAGGAAGTGAAACTGAGTCCAATGCGGTGCAGCTATGGAGTACAGTTGCCCTTTCTCTTGCAAATCCATTCAATGTGCCGTAAACCGTGATGGGGAATATGAAAATAATCCTCCCGTCACGGATCACGATTTCTATATAATCAGGAGTGAGTCTATAAAAAATACCATGAAAAAATCTGATCTGCAATTAAAGCTGAAAGATATGGAAGAAAAATTTAATAAATATAAAAAACTTCTTGATGCAGCGGCAAAAGCTACAAGCTGCCTGGTTTCAGAGGGATATGGAGATAAGGCCTTTCATAAAGCGATGGAATATCTCGGTCTTGCCACTGATGCAGACAGAGTGTCCATTTTTGAAGGATATAAAGATGCAACAGGAGAAAGATTTATAAGCCAGAGATATGAGTGGTCAAGGCATTCTGTTGAACCTCAGATAGATAATCCTGAATTACAGAATTTACCGGCTGATCAAATATTTCCTGGATGGATTGATAGAAATGAAAGAGGAGAAGCATCGAATGAAATTGTCCGCTATCTTTCTCCGCAAATAAAATCTGTTCTCGAACCACAGGGGATACTTTCAATTCTTATAGTTCCAGTACTGATTGAGGGAAAAAGCTGGGGAACCATAGGTTTCGATGACTGCCACAGAGAAAGATTATGGGATGAAAGTGAAATAGGTATATTAAGTGCCGTAGCAGGTACCATCGGGGTTGGAGTGGTACGTAAAAAAGCGGAAGAAGAGAAGATAAAAATGGAAGTTCAACTCCGTCATGCTCAAAAACTGGAAGCTATAGGAACCCTTGCAGGAGGTATTTCCCATGATTTCAATAATATACTTGCAGCTATCACAGGTTATGCAGAACTATCATTATGCCAGCTGCCGGAAAAATCCAGAGTAAAAGGTAATTTACACCATATACTTAAAGGCTGTAACAGGGCAAAAAATCTGATTGAACAGATACTTACTTTCAGCAGGCAGACAGAACAGAAGAGAAAACCTGTTAACATTACTCCCATAATAAAGGAAGTTCTTAAATTCCTGAGAGCAACTTTTTCCAGAACTATTGCAATAAAAAAAGAGATTCTACTGAAAAATTTCACAGTTATTGCAGATCCCACTGAAATCTATCAACTTCTGATGAATCTTACGACAAATGCAGCCCAGGCAATAGGAGATAGAAGCGGGGAAATTAATATCAGTATCAAAGAAATGGAAGAAAGTGAAACAGGTAAATACAGGGAATTAAAAAATCTGCCTTATATATGCCTTACGGTAAGTGATAATGGATGTGGCATAGAAAAGGAACATTTAGATAGAATATTTGAGCCATTCTTTACTACAAAAAAACCTGGAAAAGGAACAGGTCTCGGTCTTTCCGTAGTTTACGGCATAGTTAAAAGTATGGAAGGCATTATTAATGTCAATAGCAAACATGGAGAAGGATCAACCTTTCAGATTATTCTTCCCGGATTAAATACTGTTACACCACCTTCTGAAGAAGAAAATTGGGAACTTACAGGAGGAAATGAACATATTCTCTTTATAGATGATGAAAAAGAAATAGTAAAGATGGAGAAGAACTTACTTGAAGTTCTGGGATATAAGGTAACTGCCGTAGATAATAGCCTTAAAGCACTGGAAATATTCAAAGAAAATCCCAATAATTTTGATGTCATACTTACTGATTATATAATGCCTCATATGACAGGACTTCAACTGGCAGAAGAAATAATGAAGATTCGAAACAACATACCTGTAATTATGTGTACCGGTTACAGTGAACATCCTGACAGGGAAAAATTTTTCAGGTCAGGTATCAGTGAAATACTTTTTAAACCTGTTAATATTCATAACATTGCCGGAGTGTTACGTAAAACACTTTCCGTCAGAGAAAAAAAACAGATTCTTAAAGGAGACGAATCTATACTTTTTATAGATGATGAAAAAGATGTAATTGATATTAACAAATTTTTACTTGAAAAACTTGGATATAAAGTAACTGCAAGTAATAAATCTCTGGAAGGACTTGAACTATTCAAAAAAGAACCGGCAGGATTTGACCTTGTCATTACTGATTATATGATGCCAGACATGACTGGTATTGAACTGTCAGAAGAAATAATGAACATCCGTCCTGATATGCCTGTAATCCTCTGTACAGGCTACAGTAAAAATCTTAATATGGAAAGAAGTAAAAAATCCATTAAAAAAATTTTACAGAAGCCATTGAATATTCATAGTCTTTCTACATCCATACAGGAAGTAATTGAAGAAAGTAAAAAAAATAACAGGGCACAGGTTAATATAAATTATGATATAATAAATCGTGATGCGTGATGAGTGATGAGTGATGAGTAAAGGAGACTATGTCATATGATACAATCATCTAATATCTATACAGACGGCAATAAATATTTAATAGCTGAAGATATAAAAACCAGAGAGAAGCCTTCACAGGTAAAACCAGGTCAGAATTTAACTGAAGCTCTGAATATGAACCTGTAAGAAGCCCATAATTTCTATAATAAAGACATGGTAAGTGACTATATAAAAACACATCAACCATTTAACGAAGAGATAAATAAAGAGAAAAGAATTAATTACAGATAATCTGAGTCGTGACGCGTAACGCGTGATGGGTGATGCGTAATCAGTTATAGTTTAAGGTTTATAGTTTCGGGTTAACATTAATTTTAAACTCTCAACTCTCAACTCCCTTCACTCTTCACCATTCACTTCTCACCACTCACTACTCACTTTTCTCTACCCATAAAGGAGAAGACCAGGCTCTTTCATAGGGAATATTATTGGACAGACTGTTGGAATTATTCTCCTGCCAGACCTTTACACGATAATAGGCGTAATCTTCTTTAAGATTATCCTGATAATCAATATGAACTGTCACGTTATTTTCTGATTTATCATATAATATTGTTCCGTTTTTAAATATCTGAACCCTCGTTATTTTCTTTCCTTCTCCCTGAGCAAATATATGGAGATTAACCTGTCCGTAATGAGAATTTGAAAGGGATGTTTTATGGGTAATGGTTCCACCCATAGGAACAAGGTCTGTTCCAAGTTTACCGGTAAATTCCAGTTTAATTCTTGCACCGGAAGTGGCATAACAGTTTTTTCCCTTCAATCCATTCCATATAGACTGTCTGTCAACAGAATTAACCCATACTGATGCAAGTCCTCCTGTAAAGTAGCCGAGTCTTGCATCAACATTACTGCTTATTTCCTGAACATCTCCTGGCTTTCCATAGTGAGTATCAGTTCCACCGATAATACCGAGTTTATAACCGGGATTATGAGTGCTCAGCCAGCTTGAAAGAGCAGCTTCTACAGAACAATTTTCTTTAAAATCATTTACTCTTTCATCGTTACAGAGAGCAGATTCTGAGCTTCCATGACGGGAATAAATTTCTACAAGAGGCTGCAGATCAGCACTTATATAGGCTTCACTCCAGTCAGTATTCATAGGGATAACAGGATTATCATAATCGGCACCTTTTGCAGGATGATGGGGGATAGATATATAATAACCTGATGCAGAAGTACTGTTAAGATAATTCCACAGATCTGTCGGTAAACTATACACATCGGAACCATATCCCCTTTGAGGTAAATGGTCAAAATCATAACAGATTATATTTTTATGGCCTGTGCCATCAGTTCTGACAGTATTTTTCGTATATTCAAAACCAGGAAAAATCACAAAAGGCCTGGAAGATGTTATAGATTTTTCCTGAGCAATCATATTATTCCATTTTTCCTGAGTATATTGCCCTGGAGCTCCATTTTCAGCATGATCCGTAATGGCCGCAAAATCCAGAAGACTTACATCTCTTGCAAATGTGCAGGCATCTTCAGGAGTAAGAGTACAACCTGCTTTTTCAAGGGCATCATTGGAATAGGTTGTATGGGAATGTATATCACCCCAGGCAGTTACCATGCCGGCATAAACCTGAGAAATGCCTTCTGAATTACAGCCATATCCATCAGTAGAAATTACGACAGATCCTGATGAAGGTGTGGGAGTAGCAACAGGAACTATATTACTGCTGCTACTGCCTCCGCAGCCTGAAATAATAACAGAAATAAGAATAAAAATACCTGCCACGATAAATATTTCTTTTTTTACCATATACACAGGCCTCCTTATCAGTCAGGAATGACAATTAAATAACTGTTTCAAATATATTAAATCGTGACGCGTGACACGCAATGTCATTAAATTAACGTTATAACCCTCTAAATTGGCTGCCTGGCGCTCCTCCGAAAAAATCTAAACTGTAACATTTATATCTGTTAGAGCTTACATCATGCTACTTTACACTGTAATCAATTAAATACACTTGTGCCGCCGTGATATTTTTTCTCCAGAGCACCAGGCAGCCAATTTGCTATATGTTTCTTATCTTAATGCCATTGCGCGTAACGCGTGACACGAGAAAAGAGACTATTAATAAATTTCCATTCCTTATCACTGTTCACTGCTTTCAAAATGATCTTTTACAAAAACCGGAACAGTATTATATAGATTTAATCTGGAACAATATGTGACGTCTTCCTCATAACCCTTTTTCCGTAACTCTCTTCCGCTTCCACAGTCCCATATTAAATCTTCAAGTTTTTCTCTGACACTCAGAAAAGAAAAATTACATACAGATGCTTCAGGAGATTTACTGCCATGAAGAAAAGACAGAATAGCCCCTGCTCCAAGGTAATCTTCAAGACATGGCCTGAGACTATTTTCACTGGCAGTTACATCTGTCCACTGTTCGCCACAGGCGATTACTGTAATACTTCTTTCATCTTTTATTTCCATGGCTTTTTCTGCAGCTGATTCTGCATTGATAAGGGAACCGCAGAGGAGAGTATTTCCTTTACCTGAAAGAGAAGATGCACAGGCAGAACCATTGGGAGAAGGGAGAATATAATGTCTGCCTTTATCAGAAGGTCCATAAGACAGGGGAGAAAGAGAAGGGCCACCGTATGCTTCATCTCTTTTTAAAGCTACTGTTCCGCCTGTTTGTTCTGCAAATAGATATGCAGATTCATAATCAAAAGAGGGAAAAATCTTTGCACCGTAATGTGCTGCCGTAACAACTGCCGAGGAAAAAGAAAGGACATCTACAATTATAATAATATCGCCTCTGAATGCAGCATCTCTGACACCTTTCAAACCCCATTCGAATCGACAGGCAAAAGGTGATTGTGAAAACATAGAGTTCCCCCGCTTTTTTTTAATATTGATAAATAATTATATCAATAATTGATAAAATTGTCTATCCTGTAAGAGGAAAGAATTACCCTGGTTGTCGAGAAATAACCCTATCATATTTACAGTCTATATCGTGACGCGTAACGCGAGGATGATAACCGTTCTAACAATTTGCCAGGGTTATTTTCTTACAGTCTCCTGCTCTGTCAATAGAAACTTTACTGATAAATTATGGGTGTTGGGTTTTAGGTTTTGGGTTTTGGGTTGTTAATCTTTTTAACCCAACACCCAACACCCGAAACCCATAACCCTTAACCTTTAAAAGATGCTTGACAGAGCACTTTTATGTACTGCTTCACTTTTCACCGGGCGAACACGAGGTTCGCCCCTACTTTTCACTTCTCAAATAAATAACCAGTATCTGAGGTCTCGCGCAGAATCTTACAGGCTTTATAACTGTTCCTGTGCCGTTTGATACAATAAGTTTCGTATATTTCGTATTTATAATACCTGTTCTATATTTATCCCCGTAAATAGAAGGTATAAAAGGAGTCCATAAACCGAAAAAAGTAACCTGTCCGCCATGGGTATGACCGCTTAACATCAGATCAATCTTATAATTATTTATTTCTTCTACATAATCAGGACTGTGGGATAATAGAATCACAAAATCTTTTTCTCTAACATCTTTCACTGTGGAATTTATATCCTGAGTATCAGTCATAAAATCCCCCACACCGCCTATTTTTATCTTCTCTTCTTTCCTGTATATCCACATGGAACTGTTATCAAGATCTTTTATTCCTCCATCTTTCATGGACTGTAAGGTCAGTTCTTTACTCTGCCAGTGGTCATGATTTCCAAGGACTCCGAATTTACCTTCAGGAGCATATAAATTTTTAAGCTCTTCAAAAACAGGTTTTATATATTTTTTATCCCTGTAAACATAATCTCCGCCGAGAAAAATCATATGAGGTTTCAAGTTATTAACAGTATCTACAAGTTTTTTCACTCTATCAATAGAATAGAAGGTACCATGATGAATATCTGTTATAAATACGATTTTTATATCCTGAAATGCTTCGGGAATATCATCATCTGTAATAACAATCTTTTTTATCTGCAGCCAGTAAGGTTCAATAAGGCTGTAGCAAATAGCCAGAAGGAATAATATTATTAAAAAAACAAGTATTTTTATTATTTTTTTCAACATATATCCAGAATTATTTTACCTGTCTGCTGTGGTATGGAAGGAAGAGAAGGAGAACATTTTTCCGGATGAAAATTAACCAGTACAAAGGATTCTTTTCTACCTTTACTCATATCTTCCGGAATAATAGAGTGAATTTTCACAGTGGAAGTTTCGCCATGTTTTATAAGAAACTCATTCTCTTCGATTTTAATCCAGTCAGAAAGAGAAATCATTTCTCCTGCGAGTATAATATCATGTCTTTCTCCTGGATATTTTATCTGTAATTCCCATGTTAAATCCTCTCCCGGAAGAACTTTTCCCACATTTACTTCATGAAAATCAATAAAAAAATGCTTTATATTGAAAGAACGAATTTTAATTTTCACAGAACTGTCAGCTATATCTCTATCAGGGCATGATATATATACTTCTCCCATGTGTTTTAAATCTGCCATACAAAATCGTGAATCTATCTCTAAATCAACAGTGAAGATTTCTCCCGGCTGTAGTTCCAGTTCTGCTTTATTATCTTTAAAATAGAATTCATTACCTTCTCTGTCTTTTCCTCCGGTCAGTTTTATCCACTTATCAAAACATGTCATTAAAACTTTTACAGAAAGGTTATCATTGTTTTCTATATTAAAATTTCTGATAGTTCTGTTACCTTTTATTATATTTCCAATATCTATTAAATCGGGAGAAATTTTTATTAAAGATAACATATTTTCATCAGATTCTTCTGCCACCTTTTCAGGAAGAAAAGTGCCAAGAATTATCTCTCTGACAAGTACCTCTTTCCTTAAAGGTTCACATAATAAAACTTCACACCAGTGGTTGCCGGAAGAAACACTCAGACCATTTACCAGGAATTTGATTTTTTTACTTTCTTCAGAGGTAAAGAGAATCTCTCTTTCAGAAAGAAGTTCAAGCCACTCTGAGATTATTATTATTTCCAGTTTCACATCACTTTTTTTCGGGTTTTTAAATTCCAGTTCTATTTCTTTTTTTTCCCAGAAATGGATATTTCCTACATTATAATAAGTATTTTTCAGATATATCATAAATTCTATAACCTGCTTCCCTGTTTATATAATAATAGAATATATTATAAAATGCAAGCTTTACTGCATAAATCTTTAGGGTTTATTAAAATCGTGACGCATAACGAGTGACAGGAGAATTGTTCATCTGTAAAAACTATAAGAGAATCCTTATTAAAAATACTTGACACAGATATCATTTATGAGTATAATCTGTGTATACTAAGCGGAAGTAGCTCAGTGGTAGAGCATCTGCTTGCCAAGCAGATGGTCGCGAGTTCAAGTCTCGTCTTCCGCTTTATTTATTTTGAGGTGATAATATGGAAGACACAATAATAGGAGAAATAAAGAAAAATAAAGCAGAAAAAGTAGTTCTTTCCATAGGTGAATTCAAAGGAAAAAAGAGAATTGACATAAGAACCTATTTCCTCGGTGAAGAAGAAGACAGTGAAGTATGGAAACCTACTAAAAAAGGTATCAACATCAGCCTGGATCAGTGGCAGGAATTTAAAGAGATTCTACATAAGATTGATGATTCGCTGGAACCGTAATGCGTAACGCGTAACGCGTAACGCGTGACTGGTAAATTAACCTCTCACTTCTCACTTCTCACTTTTCACTTTTCACTAATTCCCTGCACTCTCATATTTCTTCAGCCCCATAGACCACACAGTATAACCTATAACAGCAGAAATACATGCCACAAGAGGAGTAAGAAGTGCAAAATTTCTGAATTCATAATGGCCCATTATCTGTGATCCAGGGAAAAAACCGACAAAAGCAAATGGTATTACAAAAGAAATTATAAATCTTAAAAAACCATTATATATGTCTACAGGATAACGGCCGAAAGCCACTAAATTCCATGCAGTTGGAACTATGCCTGTTCTATCAGGCATCCAGAAGGATAGACTTCCTATAGAGGTAAAAACCCCTGTATAAATAGTAATACCGCACAGTAAAGAGATTATAAGATAAATTATATTGATAAAAGTCCATGAAATACCAAGTTTGCCTGAAGCATAAAAAAGTATGATAAAACCTATAATTACACCGAAAAACTTTTCCAGATTAATCCTTTCCATAAAAATCTGGAGCAGCGGATTTATGGGCCTCAAAAGCAGCCTGTCCAGTTCACCTTCTATTATATAGGTGCTTCCCAGTCTGAATAGATTGGTAAATAACATGCCGAATATATCAAAAGGTATGGCGCAGAGGGCATATATAAAAAATATTTCCTCCTTTTTCCATTCATTCAATGTTGGGGTTTTACTGAACATTACGCTTATGGTGTAAATAGTTATACTGTGATAACATATACTTACAAAGGTGCCGACAAGAAAATCTCCTTTAAAAGACATACGGACTTTCAGAAATTGAACCAGATATAAGATAAATAATTCTATATGTCTTATAAAATATTTCATACTAACCTCCGTGAATGGTAATCTTCTTTCTGCACATAAACCATAAAATTCTTCCTGCAGTAAAAAGCAGAATTACCCATATTAACTGTATCAATAAGGCTCTGATGGCAAGAGACATGTCTACCCTGCCGAGATAAAGACTGATAGGAACAAAGGCAATATATTTAAAAGGTAAAAAAGAACTGATATACTGAAAAGACTGAGGAAACCAGTCTATTGGAACAAGAAGGCCTGAGAAAAGCTCTATTATCATATTCTTCGGATAAAGAATACCTTCTATGGAAATAGTGTAAACAGCAATAAGACCTATGAAAAAATTAAGTCCCACATAGAGAAATATACTCAAAACAGTGCTTATGCAGAAGAGAAATAAATTAAATAAAGAAGAAGGGCCATGAACTGGATATAAAAGAAAAGTGGCAATAATAATGGGCGGAGTGAAAAATAAAAGGCGGAAAAGACTCTGGCCCAGACCTCTCGCATAATTCAGGAACTGATAATCTACAGGTTTTATAAGATCTACAGCAATCGCTCCGTTTCTTACATCACCTGCAATATCATGATCCATATAATTCAAATAAAGACTCTTTGAGATCCATCCTATAGCCACATAGGTAACCATATCTGACATGGTATAATTATTAATATTCCCGCCGGAAGAATAAAGGGCTTTATAAATAAAATAATAGACTCCTACATGTATTACATAGTTTATAACACCGAGAAAATAATTGGCTCTGTAGGCAAGGAGAGAAAGAAAGGATATTCTCAAATATTCTATATAGACATCTGTTTTAAAGTGTGTGTTTATCATAATTAAAATCGTGACGCGTGACGCGTGACGCGTGACGCGTGATG
>Ga0351886_10126_pt2 | contig 36465 bp, 31 predicted proteins | sample TotcelFGM3001L14_FD_206761 | JGI IMG/M metagenome (GOLD analysis project Ga0351886, IMG submission 206761) | Enriched cells from coal bed in the Powder River Basin, Montana, United States - Total cells FGM rep3 HSBNCT.FGM.300.1.L14 ... | reverse complement strand
AATTACTTCCATGACGGCAGATGAAATAAAAGATATTTCCTTTGAACCGTCTCTTATAGAAGTATATGAATTTAAGGACTGCATAACCAGGGAAATGCTCCAGGAGTTCCTTTACGGAGCCAGAGATATGATTGAAGTTATAGAAAGGGAAATTATCAATTACGAACAGAATAATTCTATGGAAGCACTTAATTCTGTATTCAGATCCTTTCATACAATTAAAGGCGATTCAGATTATATAGGACTTAAAGATTTAACTGTCTTTACTCATTCAGTAGAATCCCTTCTGTCACTTCTTAGATCTGAAAAATTGAAGAAAAATTCCGAAATAATAGATATAATCTTAAAATCTGCCGATTTACTGAAAGAAGCAATGAAAAATCTCTCTTCCGGAGAAGGAGAAAGTGATTTTTCCTCACTTCTGGCAAGGGTCAGGAGCGTTATAGCAAAACAGGAAGGCCAAAAAAGCGGAAATGAAATTCTGAATGCTTTTATAGAACAGGCTCTTCAGTATGAGTCCATTATTTCTATGTGTAAAGGTAAGGCAAAAGCCCCTTTAAACGATCAGGAAAGATTGAGGATATTAAGACGGGCTTTTTTAAGCCTTAAAAAAGCTTCTTCTTTTATGGAATTTAAAGATATAGAACTTCTTATTGACGAGTCTCTGGATTATCTTGATAAAGGTATGGAAGAACTTGCCTTCCAGAACCATGAGAAGATTTTATCTCTTATTTCCTCTCTTAAAGGAGAGAAAAAGAAAATAGGTGAAATACTTGTTGAAAAGGGCAAGATTACGGAAAAAGATCTGGAAGAAGCTCTGAGAGAACAGGGTAAAGCTATTACACCCGGGGAAGATCAAACAGTTTCATCCAGAAAACCTGAACAGGGAGAAGCAAAAATCAGTACATTAAAGGTGGATGAAGAAAAAATAGATGATTTTTCCAATATGATAGGAGAACTTCTGGTCGCAAGAAATACCTATGAATATATACTCGGTAATATTTCTGACGGTATGAACGGAGAAAATCTTAATTTACTCAGAGAAAATCTTCATCTTTTTTCAAGGGTTACTCATGGATTGCAGAAAGGGGTTATGTCTCTTCGTATGATACCCATAAAGGGAATATTTCAGAAATTTTCCCGTGTTGTAAGGGATATATCCAGAAAACAGAATAAATTGATAGATATTATAACATCAGGAGAGGATACGGAAATAGATAAAAAAGTGGCAGACATACTTTCAGATCCTCTTATCCATCTGATAAGGAATTCCTGTGATCATGGCATTGAAACACCATCGGAAAGAGCAGCTTCCGGAAAGAATGAAAAAGGAACAATTATACTTTCTGCTTCACAGGAGGCAGGTAATCTCATAATAAAAATAATTGATGACGGAAGAGGTCTTCAGAGGAAAAAGCTCCGGGAAAAAGCCGGGACTATGGGCATAGAAATAAAAAACGATGACGAATTATTTAATCTGATCTTTTTACCGGGACTTTCTACAAATGAAGAAGTAAGCGATATTTCCGGCAGAGGTGTTGGAATGGATGTTGTTAAAACTACGGTAAAGTCTCTTGGAGGCAAAGTTAAAGTAACGTCAGAAGAAGGTAATGGTACGGAAATAACTCTTACAATACCTATGACTATGGGTATAAGTGTAGTACTTCTCGTTGAATCAGGCAATAAAAATTATGCTCTCCCTCTTGATTATGTGGTGGAAACTATAAAGATAGACAGCCGGAAATTAAGAAGAATACATGACAGAAAAGGCTGTTATTACAGAGGAGAAGTAATACCGGTGGAAAAACTGGATATTTTGCTTGAACGTATGTCCTGCGACTCAGGTTTAAAATTAAAAAAATACTCGGCTCATAAAGAATTATCTCTGGCTATCTTGAAAAACGGTTCAGGGAAATTCGGTGTTATAGTGGACAGGCTTAAAAAAAATATGGAACTTGCCATAAAACCAGTCCCTGAAAGCCTGTCTTCCATAGATGTTATAAGCGGAGTAAGCATACTCGGCGATGGAAATGTTGTCCTTGTATTAAATCCTGAAAAGCTTATTTAGAAAAGAGAAACAAATAATGTATATAGAATTATTTCTTTTAATATCTTTAATAATCTCTCTTGCCTTTTTAATAAAATATTATTTCCATGTCAGAAAATTAAAGGGTGAACTTGAGAATTATATTAACAGAGGCAAAGAAAAAGAAATAGAAACAGATAAAAAACTGGAACATCTGGCTGAAATGTTTATACCTGTTGAAAGAAAAATCCTTATGGCAAAAGAAATCATACCGGTTGTGACGAATCAGATAAAATCAGCTACGGAAAATATCGAACATTCTACAGTAGATGTTATTGAAAAATTCTGTAATATAACAGAAAAGATCTCCCTGAGTATAAATAAAACAGATGTCGTAATGGGTGACATAAAAAAAAGACTGTCTCATGGAACAAATCAATCTAAAAACGGCAGATATACGGTAGAATATATAAAAAAGAGATATGAAGAAATGCTTGCCCGTATTGTAGAGGAATTATCTGCCATACTGGATCATCAGGCAGAATATACTAAAAAACTGGATGAAATTATGGAACAGGTTGAAAGTATTATGCCTTTTTCAGATGATATTGCAAATATAGCAGATATGAGTAAACTCCTTGCTCTGAATGCCGGTATAGAGGCGGCAAGGGCAGGAGCTCACGGAAGAGCCTTTGGAGTGGTGGCAGAAGAGGTTAAAAATCTTGCTGTCAATTCTTCCGGGTCGGCAAACAAAATAAAAACACAGCTTGAACTTGTCCATAAATTTATAGAGGAAACAAATAAGTCCATAAAAGAAGCCATTGATGTCGAGAAAAGCTATGTAAATTCAACTATAGAATTATTAAAAGGATTTTTTCAGTCCATGGTAGTTTCTTCTGCAGAACTTATGAATATTATGGATTCTTCTCTAGGGGAGTCTTCCAATTTAAAAGAGGAAATAGAATCTATTATATTCAGCCTTCAGTTTGAAGATATAACAAAACAGATGAGCGGCCATGTCGTTGATGCACTGAATTCCATGAGAGAAGATTTTTCTTCTCTTGAGGGCATGAAAAATATAGAAAAAGATATACTTCATTTAGGACTGAAAGAAGACATTTTCAGTCAATTGAAAAATCTTTATACAATGAAACAGGAAAGAATAACTGCAAAAGATACATTACAGATAAAAGAGGAGAAAATTCTTTCAGTGGAAGAAGACGATGTTACTTTTTTTTAGAAAGGAAGTTAAGATATGAGATTTTTAATTGTAGATGATGAAATGACCACAAGGAAAATATTAAAGAAAACCCTTTCTTCTTTCGGAGACTGTGATTTTGCCGTTAACGGCCTTGAAGCAGTAGCTTCTTTCGAGATGTCTCTTGAAGAAGATAATCCATATGATCTCATATATATGGATATTATGATGCCTGTTATGGACGGCCTTGAGGCATTAAAAAAAATAAGAGACATAGAAAAAGATAGAAAAATAAAACCTTCGAAAGAGGTAAAGGTAATTATGGTAACAGCTTTAGGAGACCCGGCAACAATGGTAGATGCCTATTATGACGGAGGAGCTACATCATATCTGGTCAAGCCTGTGGATAAGGTAAAATTATTTAAAAAACTTGAAGAAATCGGGCTGACTGCTGTAATACCGGTAGTAAAGGAGTAGTTTTATGGGAGAAGATGTAAAAATCCTTTTTGTAGATGATGAGAGAAATGTCCTTAAAGCCATAGAAAGGCTTTTTATTGATGATGATTATGATTTACTTACTGCCTCATCAGGAGATGAGGGACTTTCTATACTTGAGAATGAATATCCTGTTCAACTTGTAATAAGTGATTATAAAATGCCTGGAATGAATGGAGTGGATTTTCTCAGACAGGTCTGTCAGAGATGGCCCGATACCATAAGGATTGTATTCTCAGGTCATGCAGATACTACTGCTGTAATTGAGGCTATAAATGAAGGGCAAATATATAAATTTATACAGAAACCATGGAATGATGATGGATTGAAAATTACAATAAGTAATTCCCTGGAATTTTATTTTCTTAATAAGAGGAAGCTTGCCATCACTGAAGAACTTTATCAACCGGACTTATAATTTTAAAATGGAGAAGTTATGTAGTAACTGCAGTAAAAAAATAGATAAAGTTCAACTTTCTGCAGTATATTCGGGAAAGCAATAAAGGTTTCTTTTCCATGTAATGATAGAGGATATTTCAGATAGAAATGTCAATAAATGATAAAGGAGTGGTCTAAATGGCAGATAATATATACTGCAATATTTCAGAAATACTCAAAAAACATAAGGAAAAAATAATTTCCCTGTGGGTTAATCAGGTCAGAGGGGAAGGAAAAAAACTTGTAAATATTTTGACTGAAAGGGAAATTTACAAAATAACAGAAGAACTCCTCTCAGGCTTTATATCAGGTATAGAGAGCGGAGACAGCCTGAATTGTCCCGGCTATGATGCTTTGAAATACCAGTTGAAAGCCTTCATCGAGGAAATGACGATGAAAAATCTTCCTCCTTCCGAAACGGCTCTTTTAATATTTTCTATGAAGGATGCCATATTTCCAACATTTCAGTCTTCCTTTGAAGGAGAAGATTTATATAAAGTGCTCCTTCTGACCAATGATATTATTGATAAGCTTGGACTTCTCAGTTTCGACCATTATCTCCAGGCAAAAGAAAAGTTAATAACAGAACAGCAGAATATTATGTTAGAACTTTCAGTGCCTGTTGTAACAGTATGGGATAAAATACTCCTGGTTCCCCTCATAGGAATGGTTGACAGCAGAAGAACACAGCTTATGATGGAAAAACTGCTTGCCGCCATAGAAAATTCCCAGGCAAAAATAGCTATACTTGACATATCAGGTATTCCTATTGTAGATACCCTTGTGGCAAGGCATCTTATTGTTACTATTTCAGCGGCAAAACTTATGGGAAGCGAATGTATCATGACAGGTATAAGTTCTAAAACTGCCCAGACAATAGTAAATTTAGGGGTTGATCTTACAGGGGTTGTAACCAGAATTACTATTGCCGATGGTCTTAAATATGCTGTTGAAAAAACAGGATAGGCAGGTATTTTTTAGAAAGAGGTTTTATATGTCAGAAATAACTATTATAGAAATTGGTGATACTATTATTGTTCCAATACAGGTGGAACTTCATGACAGAAGTGCCAGAAAACTTCAGGAAGATATTTTAAAAAAGATAGAAGTAACCAGGGCAAAGGGTCTTATAATTGATATATCTGCATTAAGTATTGTAGACACTTTTCTCGGAAGACTTCTCGGCGATACTGCAAAAATGGCAAAACTTATGGGAACAGAGACTGTTCTTGTGGGAATGAGAAAAGAAGTTGTAATTACTCTTCTACAGCTTGGAATGTTTATTAAGAATCTTAATACATCACCTAATGTTGAAAGAGGACTGACCCTTCTTGAAAGTTTGAAAGGTAAAAAGGAAGGTGTAAGATGGCCGACATTAGAGATAATAAAATAATAGGAATCTATGTTGGCAGTTATGAAGATATTATTCTTGCCAGGCAGAAAATAAGGATTATAATACAGGAAGCAGGATTTTCTCTTCTGGATCAGACAAGAATTATAACAGCAGTATCGGAACTGGGGAGAAATATAGTGGTTCATGCAAAAGAAGGACATATTTCCGTGTTTAAACTCTCAGGAAGAGAGGGAATAAAAATCATTTTTCAGGATAACGGACCGGGAATTCCCAATATTAGTAAAGCCATGGAAGCAGGATTTAGTACTGTATGCTCTTTAGGTCTCGGTCTTTCTGGTTCGAAAAAACTTTCAGATGAATTTGATATAAAATCAATTCCCGGTAAAGGAACTACTATTACTATTATAAAATGGCTGAATGGGATAGAAGATTGAATTATGCCAGACATTATGATGATGTAACAGTTCTGGCAGGGTTAAGGTGTGATATGAAATTTTCAAGAGAGTTTGATATTGCTGAAGACATACTCAGGAAAGAAAATGTTGACGAGAAAAATCCTGTCAGTGGAGAATTACCCATGGGAAATGAAACAATACTTTTTGTTGATGATGAAAAAGATCTTATAGAAATAGGAGAACTGATATTTAAAAAACTGGGATATAGAGTTTTTGCCTTTACAGACAGTGTAAAGGCTCTGAAGAGTTTTTACTCTGAACCGGATAAATTTGATCTTATTATTACAGATCTGAATATGCCTGGTATGACAGGCATAGAACTTGTTTCGGAGATTATGGAGGTCAGACCTCATATGCCTGCCATTCTCTGCACCGGCTTTTCTGATATTACAAATGAAGAAAATGCCAGAAATAAAGGTATAAGACATATTGTTATGAAACCTTTTACCATTAATCATATGGCACTGGCTATAAGAATGGTAATAGAAGAGAGTTTTTCTTATGTTTTATAAATGGTCATAAATATAATCAAGCTACTACTCTGCCTGTTAACAGGGTGAATAGATGAATATAAAAAAAATTTTAATAGCAGATGATGATATAGATTTCCTTAACCTGTATAAACTCAGATTTAAACCTGAATATGGATATTCTATCTGCAGTTTTGAAGATGGAAAATCCCTCCTGAAATATTTCAGAGATGAATATGAAAAGGGAAAGAGGATTCCTTTATGTATAATTGATTTGAATATGCCTGTAATGAACGGACTGGAAACCTCAATAGAACTGAGAAAAATTGATCCTTATGTTATTATTATTATTGTTACAGGTTATTCGGATATATCCTCAGGGGAAATAAGAGAAAATGTGAAACACGATATATATTATGTGAGAAAACCTTTCAATAATGATGAATTTCAATGTCTTGTAGACTCACTTTTAAAAAACTGGAATAATACTTTTCAATTGAAAGAGTCGCAGATAACTCTTAAGGAAAGCCTGGATAACCTGGAAAACCTCTTCAATACCATTGAAGATTATGTTTTTATATTAGATTTAAAGGGGAATATACTTCATTTTAATTATACAGTGGAAAAAAAACTGTCCTATTCATCGGAAGAACTTCTTCATATGAGAATTGTTGATTTACACCCTCAGAAACTGAGAAAAAAGGGAGAGAAAATATTAGATTATATGATAAAAGGAGAAAGATATATCTGTAATCTTCCCATTATGACAAAAGACGGCAGAATAATTCCTGTTGAAACGAAAATTACCAGGGGAAGTTGGAAACACAGGGATGTTTTCTTTGGAATTTCCCGTGATATGACAGACCATGAAACTATGGAAAAAGAATTGAGAAAATATCAGTTTAATCTTCAGAAGCTTGTAGAAGAAAGGATTGAAGAATTAAAACATGCAGACATGGACATTCATAAGGAAATAAAAGAGCGTCTGAATATAGAAGAATATTTAAACAGCAGTTTAGATGAATATCGTAAGCTTTCAAATCAATTCCAGTCTCTTCTCGATGCAATTTCCGAACCAATTCTGTTACTTGGCAGAGACTTAATGGTAATATGGGCGAATAAGTCGGCAGTAAATATGTTCAAAGAGGAATACTGCTATAAATTACCTTTTGATCTTCTTTATCCATCAGGCGATTTCCCTGCAGTCAAAACCTTTAAAACAGGCAGAGAGGAAATGTCTCAGATTACAGGTGAAGATGAAAAAACCTATGAAATAAAATCTTTTCCTGTAAAAGAAGGAGAGATTGTATCCAATGTTATAGTTATAATCATGGATATTACTGAAAAAATTTCATTCCAGACAGAAGCAATAAGAGTAAGCCATATGGCGGCATTAGGAGAACTTGCTGCAGGTGTGGCTCATGAAGTTAATAACCCTATAGGCGGTATTATTAATTGTGCGGAAATACTTATGGATAATTATGACGACATTATGATAAAAGATATTTCAGAAAGGATTATAAATGCAGGGGAACGTGTCGCCTATATAGTAAAAAGTCTTCTCTCCTTTTCACGAAAAGGTGATGATGAACGTTCTATAGTGAATATTTCCCTTCTTTTATCAGATGTTATTTCTTTTATATATACTTCCATAAAGAAAGAAGGCATTGCACTTACGGTAAATATGCCTGAAAATCTGCCTGATTTATATGTGCAGCCGAGAGAAATTCAGCAGGTATTTTTAAATATAGTAAATAATGCCAGATATGCATTGAATGAGAAATACCATGGATATGATAAAAATAAAAAACTGGAAATTACAGGAGATACTCTTTCCATATCGGGAAAAACCTTTGTGAGGATTATTTTTTTCGATTGTGGTACAGGCATATCTTCTGATATAATAAATAAAATAAAAAGTCCCTTTTTTACTACAAAACCAGGAGGTAAAGGCACAGGACTCGGTTTGAGCATAAGCAATAATATTATTAATGTCCATAATGGTAAACTTGAAATTGAGAGTATAAAAGGAGAATATACCAGGGTAATAATCAAATTACCGGTAGAGGAGAATTTATGAAAGAAAAGATTCTTTTAGTCGAAGACGAGGAATTGCTCAGATTTACTATGAACAATTTTCTTCTCAGGGAAGGTTATACGATATTTTTTGCCGGTGATTTTGAAGAAGCTGTAGATATTCTGGATATAGAAACTATGGATTTAATAATAGCAGATATTATGCTTACAGGAACAAAAACAGGTATGGATCTTTTAAGAGAAGTAAAAAAGAGAAATACACACTGCCCTGTAATTATGGTTACAGGATATCCAAACCTTCAAACAGCATCGGAATCTGTCAGATTTAATGCCTTTGATTATCTCTTTAAACCTGTAAGAAAAGATACATTATTATATGTTGTGAAAAAAGCTCTGGACTATAAAAAAATATGTGAAGAAAATGAAAAATACCGTCTCAATCTTGATGCTATCTTCAGAAGTGTAAGTGAAGGAATTATTGCAGTGGATAAAAATCTGATTGTAATTGAGATGAATGATGTGGCAGAAGAACTATGCGGCTTTTCGAGAACCTCATGGGCAGGTAAAAATTTTGCTTCACTCCTTTCAGGCCATTGTAAGAAATGCCTGGAATTACTGGAAAAAACTATAAAAACAAAAGAAAAGATTGACATAAAGAATTTTAAATGTGAGTTAAAAGATGGACATGACAGAGTTTTAACAATTACTACTTCTCCTCTTATAAATAAAGATGGGCTATTTTTAGGGGCTGTTCTTGTTCTAAAAGATGAAACCCATATTAATTATCTTGAAGAAGTTCTGAATGAACGTTCTCAATTTCATAATATTACAGGTAAAAGTGATATTATGAGACAGGTCTATAAACTTATAGAAACCCTGGCAGATATTTCTACTACAGTACTTGTTACAGGAGAAAGCGGCACAGGCAAAGAGCTTGTGGCAGAAGCTTTACATTATACAGGAACGAGAAGGGATAAAGCACTGGTAAAGGTTAACTGTTCCGCCCTTTCCGAAAACCTGCTGGAAAGTGAACTTTTCGGTCATGTAAAAGGTGCTTTTACAGGCGCCATTAAGGATAGAAAGGGAAGATTTCTGAAAGCTCATAAAGGAACTATTTTCCTTGACGAAATAGGTGATATATCTCCTTTGATGCAGTCAAAACTTCTCCGTGTAATTCAGGAAGGTGAATTTGAGAGTGTCGGATCTTCAACTACCATAAGGGTTGATGCCAGGGTTGTAGCAGCTACAAATCAGGATCTTCCGGGAAAAGTAAAAGCAGGTCTATTCAGGGAAGATCTTTACTACAGGCTTAATGTGGTAGAGATAAAATTACCTCCTTTGAGAGAAAGAAAAATAGATATTCCATTACTTGCAGGTCATTTTTTGAAAAAATTTAATAAGAAATTCAATAAACAGATTAACGGTATTTCAGAAAATGTATTGAATTTATTTATGAATTACCCCTGGCCCGGTAATATAAGGGAACTGGAACATGCCATTGAACATGCCTTTATACTCTGCAATGAGTCTCTGATAGACATGAAGGATCTTCCCGGAGAATTACTTTTAAAAAAGAAAGGCCAGTCTTTTATTAATAATATAGATGAAAGAGAAAAAATCTCTGACGCTCTTATTAAAACTGACGGGAATAAAGCAAAAGCAGCGAGACTCCTCTCCATGAGCAGACCTACTCTTTATGAGAAGATTAAATATTATAAGCTGGAAAGAAGTGAGAAGTGAGTAGTGAGAAGTGAAGAGTGAAGAGTGAAGAGTGAAGAGTAAGAAGTGAAAAGTGAAGAGTGGAGAGTGAAGAGTGAAAAAAGTGAGTAGTGAGTAGGGGCGAACCTCTGTGTTCGCCCGGTGAAGGGTGAAATCACCCGTCACGCGTTACGCGTTACGCGTTACGCATTACGCATTACGCATCACGCATCACGATTAAAAATATTATCCTGTCTAAAAGTTAACATTTTGGTAACAACATATGTCATATCTTTATGTTAAACTTGACATGCAGGGGAGGAATACGTAAAAAGCAGGTGTCATTATGGATAAAATTTCAGGCAATATTTCTAACTTCAATAAATTATCTACCTTGCGTGTCGCTTCATGCAATGTTGAAACTCTTGGAGAAACAAAAGATCCGGAAATAAATTTAAGTAAAGATGAAAAATTACATGCTCTTGGCGAAACTATGGAAGAAATGAATGCAGATATAGTTATACTCCAGGAAGTTCCGTCGGAAGAGTCATTGAAATCATATGTTTCAAATTATCTTCCAGAAGATATGTATAAATATATAAAATTCTTCAAAACAAATGATCCGTCAAACCATCATATGGGTATATTGAGCAGATTTCCTATTACTGAAACTGAATCTAATAAAGACAGGGAATTCCCTGTTCCAGGTAAGAGTGAAAAAATGAGTTTCTTACGTGATGTGTCAGAAACTCAGATAAATGTCGGCCCCTACCCATTACGCATATATGATGTCCATTTTAAGGCAAATCCTTATTTTCAGAAAGCAGATGCAAATTCGCCGGAAAAACTTTTGAAAGCAAAAAATAAAAGAGCGGCAGAAGTTACGGAATTAAAAAAGATAATTCTTGAGGATATGAAACGTACCCCTTCTATGTTATATATAGTTGCAGGAGATATGAATGCCCCTCCGGAAGCTTCTGAATTACAGCCTCTCAAAGAAGGTTTTGCAAGACTTGTGGATCCTATGGAGAACTGCAATGGCCCTGAATATATATCCCATCCTGTTACAAATAATAGACTCGATTATATCATGGTGTCACCTGAGCTGAATAAAGGAGTCATACCTGGTTCTGCAAAGGTTCACCATTCGGAAAATGCCTCTAAAGCTTCTGATCACCTTGGAGTTATGGTAGATATTGATTTCAGAGATTTATTAAAAGATATGCCTGGAAAAAGATAGAATAGTGAAGAGTAAAGGGTGAATGGGTAAAACATGAGTAGTGAATGGTGATTGGTAATAACCAATCACGCATCACCCATCACCCGTCACCCGTCACCCGTCACCCGTCACCCGTCACCCGTCACCCGTCACCCGTCACGATTTTTATCTGTGGAGATTAGAGAGAATATGTCTAAAATATTATGTTTTTTACTCATATTAATTTTTCTTACAGGATGTTTTCCTTTTAAAGATAGTGGAAACACTGAAAATACAACTGAAGATAATACTTTAGCCCTTTATAACTGGAAGGAATATACAGATCTGTCAGTTCTTAAAGATTTTGAAAAAGAAACAGGTATAAAGATAATATTGTATGAATATGAAACCACTCCCATGATGGTAGGAGATGTCAGAGCAAATCCAGGTAAATATGATGTAATAATAATGGAAGGATATATAGTTCCATCCATGAAAGACCTTAAATTGATAGAAAAACTGGATTTAAATAAGATCCAGAATTATAAGAATGTGAAAAAAGAACTCATAGAAAAACCTATATATGACCATCAGGGAAAATATTCTGTCCCCCATTTATGGGGTGGTACAAAAGGTCTGGTATATAATGATAAATTTGTTAAAGAACATATTGATAGCTGGAAGGTTTTATGGGATAAGAAATACAGAAACAAAATTGCCCTTATGGATGAGCCAAGAAATTTATTGATACCACTCCTTAAAATATCGGGATATTCTTTAAATACTAAAGAGCCGAATGAATTAAAGATAGCAGAAAAAAATGCTTTACTTTTGAAGAAAAATGGTGTAATTCTTGGTGATACCCTGGGAAATATAGAGAAGGTAATGAGTGGCGAGATCTGGATCGCCCAGGCTTTTAATGGTGATGTTTTTTATAAAGCAGGCCATAGAAAAGATATAAAATTTGTACTCCCTGTAGAAGGATCAGATATAAGCTGTGATTATACCTGTCTGAGCTGTGATTCTAAAAATAAAGAAGGGGCTTATAAGTTTATAAACTATTTACTCAGACCTGATATAAGTGCAAAATTTGCAAATAACTTTTTTTATGTATCACCTGTTTTCGGAGCAGAAAAATATATAGATAAAAAAATATTAAATAACCCTGTAGTGTATCCTCCGGCAGATAGAATGAAAAAAGGAGAAGCTTTTATGGATATAGGTGATATAGAGAACGAATATAACAGGATTTTTGATTTAATGAGAGATAAATAAAGGTAGTGTATTTCGTGTCTAAAAAATCAGTTCTTTTAGTAATAATATTGATTTTTATTACAGGTGTCCTTTTTTTTACTTTATCATGTAAAAAAACTGCTATTTTGCCGGAACCGGAAAATAAAACTGTAACTCTTTATAACTGGAAAGAATTTACAGAACTTTCCATACTCAGGGATTTCGAAAAAGATACAGGTATAAAGGTTATACTCTGTGAATATGAAACTATGCCCATGATGATAGCAGAAGTTCATTCAAATCCGGGCAGATATGATGTTATAATGATGGATGGCAATATAGTTCCTGTTATGAAGGATCTTAAATTAATAGAAGAACTGGATTTTCAGAAATTGCCTGATTATAAAAATGTAAAGGAAGAACTGAGAAAAAAACCATTTTACGATCATCAGGGTATATATTCTGTACCACATCTATGGGGCACTACAGGTCTTGTATATAATACAAATTATGTTAAAGGAACTGTTGATAGCTGGAAGGTTCTATGGGATAAAAAATATAAGGGGAAAATAGCTTTAATGGATGACCCGAGGGAAGTCATGACAGTATTACTTAAATCTTCCGGATTTTCTTTAAACAGTAAAGACCCGGAGGAATTGAAGATAGCAGAAAAACAGGGTTTACTCCTGAAAAAAAATGGTGTAAAATTCGGTGATACTATGGGTAATATAGAAAAAGTTATGACAGGAGAACTGTGGATTGCAGAGGTATATAACGGAGATGTTTTTTATAAAACAGGTAACAGAAAAGATATAAAATTTGTAAATCCGAAAGAAGGATTTAATTTATGGCAGGAATTTTTCTGTCTTTCCAGTGATGCTAAAAATAAAGAAGGAGCCTATAAGCTTATAAATTATTTCCTGAGACCTGATATAAGCGGCCGTTCAACAAATACCTATTGTTACTGTTCACCTGTGGAAGGCTCGGAAAAATATATAAAAAAAGAGATACTGGAAAATCCTATAGTTTATCCTTCTGAGGAAATAATCTCAAAAGGTGAATTTTATATAGAGCTTGGAGAAACCAATAAAGAATACGAAAGAATATTTAATCTCTTAAAATAGAAAAAACGTCAACCAAAATCGTGAATGAATAGCAAGTATGAAAAAAAGCATAAAAATAAGAATACTTTATTATTTCCTCATAATAACCTTATTTACAATAATAAGCATATCTTTTCTTGCAATAATTCAGGCCAATAAGGCCATAAGAGATAATACCCTTCAGAATTTTGAAAAAATCTCAGGAGAATTATATTTTAATATTAATAAAGTAATACTTAAAGGTATTGCAGATCTTCAGGTAGTTGTGAATAATCCTGTTATTTTATCAGATGATAAAACTCCTGATGAAAAGAAAGAGGAATTATTGAAATTAAAGCAGATATTAAAAGATTATGAAGATATAACCCTCATAACAACATCAGGCAATGTAATAACTTCCACTGATTACAATTACAGAGGAGACTGGAGATATGAAAAACATTTTCAAGAAGCAGGCAATGGCTCTTTTTCAGTGTCAAATGTACATTTTATCCTGAACCCTTTAAAGTTAATAATAAGTTTTGCAGGTCCTGTTTATAATAAAAAGAAACAGATTTCTGCTGTTCTATCTTTACAGCTGAATATGGAGTCCATATGGGATATAGCAGATCATTTAACTATAGGCACTACAGGTTTTGCTTTATTACTGGATGAAAATAATAAAATTATCTCCCATCCGGATAAATCTCTTATCTTAAATAAGATTGACAGAAGAGAACTTGAAGATTTCTATCATTCGAATGAACTGGCAGATATTAAAAATAAAAAAGAAATTATGCTTGGAAATTATTTTTCTAAAAACAGGATGGATAAAAGTTATATTAAATATAATCCCTCCTTTTATACTGACTGGAAGGTTATTGTATTACAGAATAGTAAAGAAGTGTTCAATTCTCTGGATGTTTTTAAAAGAAATGTTTTTCTTTTTGCTTTAATTTTATCTGTTATTGTAATATTCATGGGATTACATTTTTCCGATGCCCTGACAAAACCTCTGAAAGAGCTTGCTATGAGTGCTTCAATAATAGGGCATGGTAATCTCGAGCATAGAGTAAATATAAAATCCCATGATGAAGTAAGACAGGTGGCAGATTCTTTTAATAATATGGCACAGGAGTTAAAATTATCCCAGGGAAAATTACTTTCGGCTTTAAACCGTTTTCAGCTGCTTAACGATACTACCCCTGATGCAGTATTTCTTCACAGACTTGACGGAACTATTATAGATGTAAATCAAACATGTCTTGATATTTACTGTTATACAAGGGAAGAGATGTTAAGTTTAACTGTAGGAGAGATAAGCGGAAAAGGCTGCAGTCAGGAAAGAGCTATTGAAAAAATAAACCTTGCTGTTCAGGGTATAAAACAGGATTTTGAATGGACAGGCAGACAGAAATCAGGTAAAGAATTTCCTGTAATTGTAAGGCTCAGGAAAATGTCACTTTCAGATGGTGAATTTATTCTTGCTGTAATATCTGATATTAAGGAAAGAAAGAAAGCAGAAGAAGCTTTAAAGAGTGCTCATGATGAACTGGAAAAAAGAGTGGAAGAACAGACAGAAGATCTAAGAGAAGCCAACAGGGAATTAAAGATTGAAATAGGTGAGAGAAAAAGGGCAGAAGAGGAATTAATACTGGCTAAAGATGCAGCAGAATCTGCAAATCGTGCGAAAAGTCAGTTCCTTGCCACTATGAGTCATGAAATAAGAACACCTATGAATGCAATTGTAGGTATGACAGGTCTTTTACTCGATACACCTGTTACTGATGAACAGAGAGATTTCTGCGAGACAATCCGTGCCAGCAGTGATACACTTCTCACACTCATAAATGATATACTGGATTTTTCAAAAATAGAAGCACGCAGGATGGAACTGGAAAAACAACCTTTTAATATTTCAGACTGTGTGGAAGAAGCTATTGATTTGATTGCTTCAAAAGCTGCTGAAAAGAAAATAGAGCTTATATATACATTTAAAGAACATGTTCCCTCTGTGATTACAGGAGATATTACAAGACTGCGTCAGATACTGGTCAATCTTCTGAGCAATGCAGTAAAATTTACAGATAGAGGTGAAATTTTACTTACTGTTACATCCAGAGAAGTATCGGATATTACTCATGAAATACATTTTGCCGTAAGGGATACAGGCATAGGTATTTCAGAAGAAGGCATGAAATTTTTATTTAAATCCTTCAGTCAGATTGATGCTTCTACAACAAGGAAATACGGAGGCACAGGACTTGGACTCGCAATAAGCAGGCGTCTTTCGGAGATTATGGGCGGCACTATGTGGGTAGAAAGTGAAGCAGGAAAAGGTGCAACCTTTCATTTTACAATCATTGCGGATATTTCTCCTGATACAGATAAAATTACATTCCATAAAACAGATGAATTACAGGGAAAACATGTCCTTATTGTAGATGATAATTTAACTAACAGAATTATTTTAAACAGACATATTCTTTCCTGGGGAATGATGTGTCAGTCAGCTTCATCGGGACTGGAAGCGATTGAATGGATCAAAGCAGGCCTTTCCTTTGATATTGCTGTTCTGGATATGCATATGCCTGAAATGGACGGTATGACTCTTGCGCAGGAGATACGTAAATACCGCTCATCTGAGGAATTGTCTCTTGTTATGCTCACTTCCCTTGGAGAAATAGATAGAAGAGATTATTCTGTCTATTTTCAGGCATGTATAACAAAACCTGTAAAGCCTTCTTATTTATATAATACTCTTGTTACTATTCTCTCAGGACAGAAGAAATCATCAATAAGAGATTTGAAAAAACCTGTTATAGACATAGAAATGGGACAGAAATATCCGCTGAAAATACTTCTTGCAGAAGATAATCTTATAAATCAGAAGGTTGCCCTCCGTATTCTCAGTAAAATGGGTTACAGAGCAGATGTGGTTGCAAATGGTATTGAGACTTTAGAAGCATTGAAGAGGCAGAAATATGATATTATTTTTATGGATGTACAGATGCCTGAAATGGACGGACTTAAAGCTACAGCACATATAAGACGGGATATTTCTCACGAGCTTCAGCCCTATATTATTGCCATGACTGCAGGTGCTTTTAAGGAAGACATGGAAGAGTGTTTTTCTGCCGGTATGGATGATTATATGAGTAAACCTGTTAAGGTGGAATGGCTTATTATGGCAATCAGGAAGTATTTGAAGATCGGTGAGTAGTGAGAAGTGAAGAGTGAAGGGTGAAGGGTGAAGAGTGAAGGGTGAAGGGTGAATATAACCAATAACCAATAACTGGAGAGTATAGGAATTTTCATTTTTTAAGGGTTAAGGGTTATGGGTTTCGGGTGTTGGGTGTTGGGTTAAAAAGATTAACAACCCAAAACCCAAAACCTAAAACCCAACACCCATAATTTATAACTGGTCACTGGTCACTGGTCACTGGTCACTGGTCACTGCTCACTGCTCACTGATCACTGTCTCCAGTCTGTCTATTCTAAAATACTGAATAACCTTTATAAATTCCTTCCTGAGAAGGGGATTTTCTCTGAAACCGAAGAGATGGCTTTTACATTTACAGTCTGAAGAACCGAAGTTTTCTACGGAAAAATCAGCTATTTCTGACAGACTTTTTGCAAGAGCACATTCCAGATCCTCAGAAGCTCTTACAGGTATATCTGTTATAATTTCAGCATGTTCTCTAAAATAATCAATATGCCAGTGATGGTTTTTTCTCAGTCTCCTGTGTCTGTTTATCCTCTGAGTGAGATTTGCCATTGCAGAACCAGTATATACATAAAAGGCCGATTCATAAGAGATTATTCCCATTTTCCCTGTTTCTATAGGTTTTCTCTCTTTTAATTCCATTAAAATCAGATAACTTCCCCTGTCTTTTGCTTCCTGTTCTATAACCTTCCATGGTATGGTCAGAATTTTTGTTTTACCTGAAAATGATAATTCGTCTTTCCACTCTATAGCCAGAGGAATTATATTCAGATTTTTACATTCCAGGAAAGTCTGTGCAAATAAAAGATCTGTGTGATAATCTGCCATGAAATATTCTGCTCCGTAAAAGTGAACAAGAAAAAGAACACATGTATTTATACCTTTTTCTGCCATATGAGATAACTCTTTTAAATGTTTTCTGCCTCTTTCCGTTACTGCATCAGGAAACATGGAGATCTTTTCTCCGAACAAAGTACAGGACTTTACTTCCAGATACAATTTTTCCATGCCCTTTTTTAGAAGAAAATCAAATCTGCTTTTACCACAGGTAATTTCAGAAGATACAACAGAGGCATTTTCAAGAGAAGGAACAAGTCTGTTTTCTATTAAATATCTTACTATATCATTTGATTTATGGGTGTGTACCATAACGGGAATATTATTTTTCATTATAAATACTGCAGTATATTTTGTCCTTCTCGATTCATTATAAGGATCAGATTTAACATAAATAATAGATCCGGGAAAGAGCATTTCCTGAAGCCTTCCGGGATTGGGAAGGAAAACTTTAATATCTTTTCCTTCAAGCCTGCAGGTCAGAAGAAATCTGTTAGGCCTGTCTATAAAAGCAGCTTTTTTTAAATTGTTAAAAAATTTCATAATTCGTAATCGGTGAGAAAAGTATATCAAACAGGACTTACGCAAAAATTACGGTAAAACCAGTCATTGCGAGCGAAGCGAAGCAATCCCGTCTGTATATAAAAAACCATTGGGATTGCTTCGTCGCTGCGCTCCTCGCAATGACAGAATGCGTAACTCCTGATCAAAGTAATTCTTTCCTCTCACTTTTCACCTTTCACTTTTTTACTCCCAGTACTCCTTATCCAGAACCAGCACATAAAGTCCCCATCCTCCCCATGTACTGGAATCAGGGTTATTTGTAAAACTTATACCATATTTTACCATATCATCTGCATAATTTTCATTTTTCCATCCACCTATTTTTATGTCTCTATTTGAGAGCTTTTCCGATAGAATAATACCATACTGTTTACGTTTTGCTATTGCTTCAGGAGATGCATCTTTCGGAACATAATTACTTGTACCTATAGAACTGGCAGTAAGGGCCGCTGCAGGTATGTTACCTCCATTATAGGCTACATAATCTGTTCCGTCTGCCGGTACATAGTACATCCAGTCAGATATTCCCAGTGGATCATTCTCTGTAAGGGCTCTCATTTTCATGCCTCCTGATACTGCAATCCTTCTGTTTAGCATACGGTTACTGTAATATATATCATAATTATTTGTAGGTGCATCGCGAAGAAGCATCCATGTGTCAGACTGGCCTGTAAATACAGGATGGAGTTCGTCAGGATGGAAGAGAACTGCATCATACTCAAATTCTGATATGAATTTATTTGCTGCTTCTGCATAACGTTCGAAATAAGCTTTTTCTACCTGAAAATTATCCCATGCATATTTCCTGAAAATCTCATAATTTACAGGATTTCTTGCATCGAAAATATCTTTTACATGGCCTGTGCCTGTAATAAAACGCCTTCCGTACTGGGCTGTGGAAAATACATTGATCCCTCCATAGGAACCTATAACAGGTCTGGCATCATTCCTCATCTTTTCAATCTGCTCCTGAGTAAAATACTGTGCCATTACCTGATCTGAAGAGGGATAAATACTTTCAGGCGTTGCAGTCGGTAAAGGAGTGATATAAGAGGCGTCATCGGAACAGCCGGAATAGAATAAACATAGAAGAAGAATAAAGAACATAGGAATAAATAAGAAATGTTTCATAAATTAAAACCTCCTTTTAATCGTGACGCGTGATGCGTGATGCGTGATGCGTGATGCGTAATGCGTTACGCGTCACTGATGGTTACAGGTAATTACCTGTCATAATAATTATATCGGCACTGGAAAAATAAATTTTAGTTTTTACATGAATAAATTTTAAAAGATAAAAGTCCATAGAAAAGATCCGGAAAAAAAAGAAATATTATAAAACAGGTAAATCTTTTCTTCAGGAGAAATATATAAATAGAGTTTATTATGAGGGGCCATGACTGACTTCAATTATGGCACGAGAATAATCCTCCCGTGACGCGTTACGCGTTACGCGTCACGATTAAGAGATATTATGATAGAACATAACATGGAAGATATAATCATAGTTTCCCGTCCCATTGAGGAAGCACATATAGTTATCATACCTGTTCCCTATGAAGGAACAGTTTCCGGTGGAAAAGGGACATCTCTTGGCCCTCAGGCAGTTATGGATGCTATGAAACATCAGCTTGAAGATTATGATAGATTTAATGATTGTGTAATATGTGATTATGTTAATATAGTAGAATATCCGTCCCTTTTTGTAGAAAAACTTTCCCCTGAAGAAATGGTGGCACAGGTTCGTAAAAATACGGAAAAAATTCTTTCTATGGATAAATTTCCCCTCCTTCTCGGAGGAGAACATGCCATATCTATCGGTTCTATAGAAGCAGTAAAAAATAAATATTCTGACCTTACAGTATTTCAGATAGATGCCCATGGTGATCTCCGTGATGATGACAGTGATTATGTGAAAAACAGCCCGAGTAAATATGCCCACTGCTGTGTCATGAAAAGAGCTATAGATGCCGGCTGTAAAACAGTTCAGGTAGGGATAAGGGAATTATACAGAGGAGAAATTGATTATATAAGAAAAAATAATCTCACAGTATTTCAATGTCCTGTCCATTGTACCCCTGATGAAATAATCTCGTCTGTAGAAACTGAATATGTTTATTTAACAATAGATGCAGACGGGTTTGATCCTTCTGTAATGCCTGAAACAGGAACACCTGTTGCAGGAGGTCTTGACTGGTATTTTACCATGTCACTTCTTGCAAAACTTTTCAAGAGTAAAAATGTGGTGGCCCTGGATATTACAGAGGTTTCACCTTTTCTTCCAAATAATATGACTGCGAAAAATGCAGCACAGCTGGCTTATAGTGCAGCAGGATATAAATTTGCAAATATGAGAAACTATTAGTATAATAACTAGTTACAAAAATTATAGAAAATCATAGAAATTTATATCAAGATTTTCTATAAAAAATGTTCATCTAAATCTGCACAGGAAAATGAATAAATATGTTATAATTACACTATAAATCCAAAAAATAAAAAGGTCTGATTGTAATGATAAGGACTTATGAACTTAAAACAGAGATGAATAAAAGCAAAAAAGAAAAAGTCCTGTCTGTTATGGAAGAATATAGAAAAACTGCTTCTCTAATAGCTAAAAAGCAGTGGGAATTATTCTATAAAGAAGGAGCTTTTAACAAAAATTCATACTATATCGGTATATTTTCAGATTATTACAGAGAGAAAGAAATCACAGAAAAGACTTGAAAAAATGAATGAATGTTTTCTTAATTTCGGGATTGATTCACAGACAAATATTCATAGCCTTACTGCTCTTCTGGGTGAATTACTTGAAGCAGACTGTACACTTTATAACAGGCTTGACGGGGACATGCTCCATGCCATGGGACAGTGGCATGCTCCACCTGATTTTAACACTCTGGATATAGCTGAAGGTCATATATGTTATGATGTGATAAAACACAATATAGACAGACCTTTGATTGTGAGAGATTTGCATAAAACTACCTATGCACAGAGTGATCCCAATGTGGAAAAATATTCTTTGAAGACCTATATGGGACAGGTAGTTAAATGTTCCGGTATTTCGACCGGTTCACTCTGTGCTGTTTTTACAGGAGATTTTTCCCCATCTTCTGATGATCTGAAACTTCTGAGTATTTTGAGTTCTGCTATTGGTAAGGAAGAAGAAAGAAAAATAGCAGAAGAGTTATTTATTGAAAGTGAAACCAGATATGTTCATGTTTTTGACCACCTCATTGATGCAGCATTTCTTGCCGATGCAAAAACCGGTTATATAGTTCAGGCAAACAGGCAGGCTGAGAGGCTCATGGGAATGGATCGGAAGGAAATAATAGGACTTCATCAGACATTTTTACATCCTCCTGCCGGTAGAAAAAAATACAGAGAAATCTTTGAAAAAGCTGTTGAAAAAGGTTATTCAAAAGAGTTTGAAGCAGAGGTAATCAGAAAAGACGGCACAATTATTCCCGTAATTATTGGCACATCAACATTAATATCCGGTAACACCCGGCTTATTCTCGGATTTTTCCGTGAAATTAAAGATAAACTGTCAGGCACTTCACAGAAAAAAATATAAAGGAGTAATCTTTAATTAAAGATTATAAAAAATTATTGATTTTTTCTACAACCTGTTTTATGATAGTAGAAATATAAATTTGGAAAGGAAGGGATTTTGATGAAAAAACTGTTTGTTTTTCTGTTTGTAACGGTGCTTCTTCTCTGTATTGCAGATAAATCTTCTGTTTTTGCAATTGACAGAGGGCTCAAGCCAGGTATTACTCTGGAAGAGTTCAAAGCCTACTGGGAACAGGTCGGCACAACACCTGAAGGAACTGTAAAATGCCTCATTATTGCAGCACTTGAAACAGTAAAAGAAGGTAATAAAGACGGTAAAAAAATGTGGGGCATGGTATTACATAAGGATTCTGTTGCTGGTAACGGTGAACCTGACAATTCACAGAGGCTTGCCATAGATCAGTTCTCCAAACAGGTAAAGGGTACGAATTTTAAAGGAGCAATAGCTGCCTCCTACCTGGGAGGAACTCCGGAAAATGGTTATACCTGTTCCTATGAAAATGACCTTGTTGTAGATGAAAGACAGACTATAAGAGATGAAGAAGTTGTAAAACTTTTTATACAGAGCGGTGGTAAAGATATGGCTACACCTATAAGACTCATGAAAAATAAATACGGTTACTGGAAAATTGTGGAATATTCCTCTGTTTATACAGGTGTAAAACCGATTGATAATAAAGATTTTTAGTGATTTGTAACGCGTAACGCGTAACGCGTTACGCGTCACGACTATCTATACTCATTCCCCAGCATTTTTAGCATATCATCCGTAAGTGCTTCGCTTTTACGAAGGTCGGAAAATTTATCAAGAAGATCCTTTACAGTAAGATGTTTTTTATCTTTTTCTTCCAATATATCAATAATCTGCCCCCTGTGCATCATAACAGTTATGTTCCCCAGTTCCAGGGCCTGCTGCATACTGTGTGTAATCATTAAAACAGTAAGATTATCCTTTTTAATGAATTTTTTCGTAAGTTCTATTACCTGTGATGCAGATTTAGGATCAAGAGCAGCAGTATGTTCATCTAAAAGGAGTACTTTCGGTTTTGTAATAACTGCCATTAAAAGAGTAAGAGCCTGTCTCTGTCCTCCTGAAAGAGAACCTATGATATTATTCAATCTGTCTTCAAGTTTCATTTCAAGCTGTGTTATGTTTTCTCTGTAAGAGGCAAGTCTTTCTTTATTAAGTCCCATTCTTAAATTTCTCTTTTTACCTCTTAACCAGGCCATATGGAGATTTTCAGCAACAGTCATATTGGGGGACGTTCCTTTAAATGGATCCTGGAAACATCGTGAAATAAATCTTGCTCTTTTATAATCAGGCTCCATTGTTACATTAGTGCCTGCAATTTCTACTGTGCCTCTGTCAGGCAGGAAAGAACCTGCAATACCGTTCAGCAGTGTGGATTTCCCTGAACCGTTTGTGCCTATAACTGTTACAAAATCCCCTTCTTTTATTTCAAGATTGATGTCTTTCAGGGCATAAACCTCATTGATACTCCCTGTATTAAATTTTTTATGCAGATTTTTAATGTTTATCATCATTTACCGCAGGTTTTTCTTTCTTAATTACACTGCCGTCTTCCTTTATTATGATTGTTGCCTGTGAGAGTAATTTTTCCGGTATTTTTATATTTAATTTCTTTGCTGCTGCCAGATTTATTCCCAGTTCAATCTTTTTATAGACTTCAAAGGGAATTTTTTGTATTTTTTCTCCTTTAAAAATTCTGTGGACCATATGTGCTGCCTGTATGCCGCTTACACCATAATCATAACCATAGGCAAAGAGCGCTCCGTCTTTGAGTCTGTCTATATCATTTATGAGAATGGGAATTTTTTTCGCATTTCCTGCTTTTACAATCGAGTCAAAGGCAGAAAAAACGATATTATCAGGAGGAAGAACAAAGATATCTATATTTTTGCCCGTAAGAGATGTAGCTCCCTGATATACTTCGGAAGAACCGTTAACTGTTACACCTTCATATATAATATCCTTATCTTTCTTCACTTCCTGTTCCAGATTTCCCACATTGAATACTGCATTTACCTGTGACGGATCCCACATGGTTCCTATTTTTACTTTCCCGGGAAATATAGTTTTAACAATAGCAACAGTCTTTTCCATAGGTATCCATCCGTAAACACCTGTAACATTCGGCAGATGATCTGTATCAGAACTGCCTGCTCCCAGGATAAAGGGATTTGCCACAGAGGCAAAAACAACAGGTATATCCTTTGTTTTATTGATTGCCGCCTGTGTAACACCGCTTGATATGGTAACAATTACATCATATCTGTTCATTATGTATTTGTCGATAATAGTATTAACAGTAGGCATATCACCCTGGGCATTCTGAAGTTCTATGCAGCAGTTTTCCCCGTCAATATAGCCGATTTTTTTTATTTCTTCACAGAAACTGTCACGGGTAACATTCAGAATACCGTTATCATTTAACTGTACCACTCCTATTTTATGAAAATTTTCTGATTTTCCTGAGAAAAGAGATCTGATATTTCTGTCTGAAATAAAGAAAATGGCTATTACCAGAATTATTCCTGCAATAAGGATTTTTTTGTATTTTTTTAAACAGTCAGACCATTTTATCTTTTTGCCCTGTCCAGGCATAACCTTTGTCACATAAAGGGTTATAAGAACAAAGATAGATGTAAATAACTTCAGATCTACAGGATTCATACCTCCGTAAAGGGCAAAGGCTATTATAAATCTGTATACTACAGAACCGATAATTGCACTTAACAGGGTAACATATATAGAAGAACCCTTTAAAATCGACTCACCTATAATAACAGAGGCAAGTCCTATCATAAGTGTTCCAATACCCATGCCTATGTCGGCAAATCCCTGATACTGTGCTACAAGCCCTCCTGATATACCTACGAAACCGTTTGCCAGTGCCAGACCCAGTATATTAATCAGATCAGTATTTACACTGTTTGCAGAGGCCATTACAGGATTATCTCCTGTGACCCTGATTGTTATACCGAGATCTGTTTTAAAAAATACGGAAATAAAGAGCCAGAAGATTGACACAACAACTATGAGAAATATGGATATCCATATTTCTTTCGGCACACCGGGATTGAATGAATTAACCCATGTTATAAAAGTAGGCATTTCAAGGAGAGGTATATTTGATTTTGTCATTATGCGGAGATTTATGGAATAAAGACCGATCATTACCAGGATTCCTGCAAGGAGTCCATTGATTTTCATTTTTGTATATATAAGGCCTGTAGACAGACCTGCCGCTCCTCCTGCCAGAAATCCTGCAAGAAGAGCAATGAAGGGATTTACACCGGAAGTAATCATTACGGCTGTTACTGCAGCACCTGTTGTAAAACTGCCGTCTACTGTAATATCGGAAAAATTCAATATACGGAAGGTAATCAAAGTGCCTGCAGCCATGAAACCATAAAGTAAACCCAGATTTAATGCCCCGAGCCATAGTTCCATAGTTTTTTTTATTGCTCCTTTTTGATTGTTGAGCCTGCAGCAAATAAGTTCCTATCCATTTGTAAATTTATATGAGAATCGTAATGCGTGATGCGTGATGGGAAAATACATTCTCATGTTCTGACCACCCGGTCATGGCTGTTAGTGAGCAGTGAGATTTATGAACTAACTAATCACTGATAATTCTATAATTCCTGCCACGCCATGACTGAACATACTTTTACCAAGCAGATGTTTTACACCTGAAGGCTCAAGTTCTGCTGTAATTCTCCCCAGTTCATGTTCGAATTCATCCAGTTCTCTTTTAAAGAGTGACTGTTCGAATATAGCTCCATGAATATGGAAATTATTATCTTCCGGTAAAAGATCTCTGAGCTTTTTCCCTGCTTTCCCTTTATCCTTTACTGCTATTCCGCATGCTACCACTATTTGATTTATATCTTCCGGCTCTATGGAAAAATTTATCCATGATGAAAAGTTTGAAGAATGGAAAATACTGTTTCCATTGTCAGGTTTTTTTTCCAGAAGGGGAACCTGTTTTAAATTCATTCCGCTCAGACCTTTGCTTTCAGCAAAAAACACTATGCCAAGGAGCGGGGCATCTGATATACTCAGGAATGAGTCTATTAATCTGTATAAATCTATAAATCCGTCTGTGCCGTAAAATGATAGAATATTTTTCCATGATCCGTTAAAACCGAAGCCATGGAAAAAATTATATTTTACAGATTCCTGCTGATCCGTGTATAGCATAAAATCAACACATGATCTTTTCATTGCCGGGTAGACAAAGAGATTGCTGTTTATTACCACTGTTTCACCGAAATAATCCCTGTAATCTTTGTAATATTCTCCGAGAGAAGCGAGACCTGTACCGAACCTTATATCTTCAGGTTTTACAGATAGAGCATGTTCTCTTTCATATGATGAAAGTGACATGTGTTCCTGTGTTCCTATAGAAAATAAAGTTCCTTCCTTTTCCTGATATGATTTTATATTCAGTGAAATTCCATTTCTTTCTTTTGATGTAATTTCTGTAATATTCTCTGAAATGGCCGGAAAATTTATATCTTCTTTTTTCTGAATAATAGAGAAGAGTTTATCAAAACCTGTAGTTTTTAATATATTTGCTACATAGTCAGTCATTTTATAGAGAATTATTTCTCCATCTACTTTTTTCAACTGTTTTTGAAATAAGAGGAATATCCTGAGTCCTGCACTGCTTATATAATTTACATCTTCGAGATTTACTGCTATTATTCTTTCTCCTGAAATGGTCATTTCTTTTAATAATGTTTCCAGGTCTTTTGAACTGCTGCTGTCTATTCTGCCTTTTATATTAATCCATTTAATATTCTTTTCTTCTGTAATATTATATTCAAACATTTTTTACCTCTCATAAATCGTGATACGTGACGGGTGACGCGTGACGCGTGACGGGAGGATTGTTTATGAATTTAAGTTAAATGATTTATTCTTTTATGTTCGTTATATGTATAAAATTTCCTCTAAAGGAAAGAAATGCTGACCGGATTTTGTCATCACGCATCACTCATCACGCATTTATTTCCACAGGGTAATGAAAAATAAAATAGTTGAAATAATAAAGAGACAGGTAATAATATAGCCTGTATAGAGGAGAATTATTTTTTCTTTGCACATGCTGATAGAATAAATGCAGAGAGGAATAAAAGTAATCAACAGAGGATAAATGAATCTGAAATCACCGTTACAGGAAAAGGGATATTTGACCCGGTAAGAAAATACACTCAATATCAGAACAAATATATTCAATAATAAAATTCCACTGTTTTGAATGAGAGGTTTTCCGGCAGTAAGATATCCTGTAATAAAAAAGAATAACATTATTAAAAACAGGAAACTGATGACACTTCCAAGATTCTGGTGAAGATCTGATGGAAAACTGAATTCTCCGAAAAGACCTGTTTTAAATAAATAGTTCCAGAAAAATTGTCTTCCTTTACTGTCATCACGGGAATTAGTAAAAGGTTCATTTATAAAATTTTTTGTATCAAAATATAAATAATTATTTGCTTTATTTTCCACGGACAACCATGCATCAAGGCCGTTTACACTCATTGAGATCCACTCGTTATTATATGTTGCATGGCTGTAATTACGCAAAAAAATCAGTAAAATTCCACATGAAATTATGATGGATATGATAATAATATTTTTAACATATTTCTTTTTATTCTTTTCTTTAATTAATTTATATATGAGTGATATTCCGATAACAGCTCCCAGAAATACACAGTTGAATTTTGTAATAGTTCCAAGAAAAGTGCAGATAGCGGCAGTATAAAGAAATTTATCTATTTTTTCGTCATGCCACTTTATAAAGAAATAAAGCCCTGCAGTATAAAACATATAATACATGATGTCATTTGTTATCCTTATAGAGTTAATAATACCTGACGGCCAGAAAACCAGTAATGCAGCAGCAGGGTAGTATAAATATTTTGATTCTTCATAGAAGAACTTTATTCTTTTAAATACAAAAATTCCGAATATAAGAAAAATATGGAAATAGATAAGAGATAAGACCTGTAAAGCTCTTGTCTCAGGTAAACCTGTTATTTTTGCCAGTTTATACACAATGGCTCCTGTAATATAATAAAGGGGCGGTTGAAAATTTTCCCATCCGCTATCAGGTTTCGGAAGAGAGTAATGTTCTTCAATATATTGAATATATTTCAAATGTCCTTCCACATCGTAATTTCTTTCTATATAACTGGTATTAATAAGGTAAATTAAATTTACTATTAAACTGCAGACCATTATAATAACAGTAATTCTGTCAAATTTTAAAGATTGGAGAAGATAATAAAAGAGAAGAGCAGACAGGACTATTATTAAAAGGTTGAGGAACATATAAAGCCTGTCTCTGAAAGAATTATTTATTTTTAAACTGGCAAAACCTGCATAACTATAAATTTTGATTTCAAAATTATTTTCTCCCTTATGTATATAAGGCTCTATATCAATATCAAATCCTTTTTGATTATCTGAAAGTGATCTTATATCAATATTATCAAAAGATACCTTCCGGCCGTTTATCATGATATATTCCACGCCGGCATCAGGGATAATTTTTATTTTTTTCTGACTCACTTTTGCACAGTAAATTTTACCTGTAAAAATATATTTTCCCTGTTCCTCTGAATATTCGAAGAAAGGAAGGCTGATTTTTTTAATATTTCCTTTGCTGTCTTTCCTTTCTATATCTGTAACATGAAGTGACGTATAGTTATTTAATAAAATACCCAGGAGTAATAAAAAAAATAATATTGTATATTTTATATAATTTAACATATTATCAATATGTCTGTTTCCAGAAAGGAAAAAGTGATCTTCTTATAAATCTGAAGTAATTAAAGAAATAATAAAGTAAAATACTGAGCAGGATAATCATTATAATATGAATTGAAATGTAAAGTTTATCTCTGGAAGAATTAGTTATATCCAGAGCAACAGTGCCGCCGTAATCTATAATTTTCAGTTCAAATCTATTCTCTCCTGCATGTATATAAGATCCTATATCTATATCAAAACCGTTTATATAGCCGGAAAAGGATTTTGTGCTCATTTTATCAAGAAAAACAGGAGTATTATTTATTTTTATATATTCTATCCTGTCATCTGCCACGATATTTATTACTCTCTGAGAAAGGTTTGAAGAGTAAATTTTACCTGAGAAAATATATATCCTGTTTTCAGTTGAATTTTCCTCGAAAGGAAAGGTAATTTCCCTGACTTCTTCTTTCTCGTCTTTTACTTTTATATTACTGAAGCTGAGAATTGTATAGTTATTTAATAAGATAGATATGAGCAATAGAGAAATTAAAATTATATATTCCCGTAATTTATTATTTCGTGACGCGTGACGCGTAACGCGTGACGGGAGGACTATTTATTATAATACGACATCATGTCTTTACTTTCCTTCATATTTGTGAAAAACCATTCCATAGTCCATTACCTTCTGTAATATACCATGCCAGAAGTTCTGCAGTCAAAATGCGGTTTACGTCACATCTTCCTCTTTTGTTCTTCTCTGTTGCCATAACCCTTGAAGGACAGTCACCGCCGCAGTGATAGTAGCAGAAACATGGCCTGCAGTTATTTCTGCGGCTTTTCTGTTTATCTATAAATGCATAAATTTTATCTCTATCTACATCTACAGAAGAGTCAACTCTCCCTGCAGTAAACTGAGGAAACAGAGGGTGACGTCTGTCATGAATTTCAAAACATGTTACTATATCTCCCTCTGGTGTTACTACAAGACAGTCTTCAGGACAGAGGCAGAAGGAGGAAGCAATCGTCCATGGCCTTGCGCCGGAATAAAAGACATGTCTTCCGTAATCCCTTCCTGTTTCATAGGCTTTTATAAAGGAAGAGGTGAAAGATTTTATATGAGATTTTAAAGGGTCTAAATATATCCCCCTTCTATTCAGGTAACATGGCTCAATCTGTACAGTCTGGCAGTTTGTTTCCTCACAGATAAAAGATATAGAGTCAGAAAGTCTGTTGAAACTATTAGGCACTGAAGTAATGCGGATGGAATAGGGTAATTTAAATGTGTCAAATTCTTTTATTGTCTTTATGACAGAGTAAAAAGAACTTTTACCGCTACAGAGAGGTCTCTGTTTTTCCTGTATTTCAGCTATGCCGTCAAAAGAGATATTCAGAGAGTCGAAATGTTTTATAATAAATTCCTTTTGATAATCTTCCAGGACACCATTGGTGGACATAGAAATTTTACATGGTAAATCTTTATTTTTTGCATATTCTACACTTTTTTTGAGTGTTTCCCAGTTCAGAGCAGGCTCTCCTCCTCCGTGGAAAGAAATAGAAAAGTTATTTCTTCCACTTTCCGATGCATTTTTATAAATATAATCAATCACTGTTCTGGCAATAGAAAAAGGCATATTTAATGTTTTATCTTCTCCTCCTCTGGCATAACAGTAAGTACATTTCATGTTACAGTTGCCTGTCATTAAAAGAGCTGTTTTTACAGGTTTATATTCATGTATGGAACTGTCTGGAACAGGGGGATCGTCCCTCCAGAAATCTATAGAGTCAAGAAAATTTTCTATATTGCTGTAATAATGAGTAATATTACCGGCAATTCTTTCCTTCAGATAAAGAGCCATTTTTTTATTTGCAATAAAAGCCAGTTTGAGAAGAGGCCGGTAAATGATAAATTCCCTCTTAAATGGAATTATATATAGTTCCATTATTATGTCCTGCCATTTCTAATATCCATCTCAGTGCAAGTTCTTTCTGTACGAGACAGAGAAAACCTTCTGTTTCATTATTTTCTGTTACAGAGCATATTTCAGGACATTCTCCTGAACAGTGGTATATATTTATACAACTGCTGCATTTTTTCGGTAATGGTTTATGTCTGTAAAAATCGATTAATTCCTGATTTATTTTGATTTCCCCTTTATAAAAATTACCTGTCAGCAATTCAGGCCTTACAGAAGAGTCAGTGCAGAAAAAACAGCCGCTTATTCCGTCAGGAGGTACCAGGTGGAGTACATTACGAAACATACTGCAGTAGCTTCTGTGTAGTTCATTGAGTCTTACTCCTGAACAGGTAAGATTACATCCCAGTTTTTCTGCTTTTTTCTGTGCAGATATAAAATGTTCTGCAAACTGTGAAGCATCTTTGTTTTTAAAAGGTGATTTATTTCTGTTCCATACTTCATATACCGGTTCAAATCTCATGTTAATAGCAGAGAGTTTTTCATAAAGATATTCTACAATATGAGACTGATATTCAACTGTATCAGGTGTGATTGTAGCTCGAACAGACATGGATACTCCAAGTCTGTTAATAATTTCTGCTGTCCTTTCCACATATGGAGATGACAGTTCTCCGTTTTTAAGAGGCCTCTGTCTGTCCTGAATAAATGGAGGGCCGTCACAGGACATGGCTATATGATTGAAGTGTTTACATAGCCATATGACATGTTCCTCCTGCATTACACCGTTTGTAATGATTGTTCCATGCCATTCTACATTAAATTTTTCTGCCGTCTTTCTGGTAATGTCTTCAAGTCTTACTACCTGTTCCCATTGAACAGACGGTTCACCTCCGCCGTTGAGAACAAAGAGGAAGGGGTGGTTTTTTTTTCTGCAGACATTTAATACGAATTCTGCTGCACCAATGACAGCTTTTTCATCTATAGAGTAAGAGTTTTTGCTCACTTTACCTGTGTAACAGTAAGAACATTTGAGATTACATCTGTTGCTCAGATAAAGAGTAAGACATACAGGTTCAAAGGGTGAGTATAATTTCTTTTTCCATGTTTCCTGAACTTTTAAAGCATATTCTGTCAGTTTACTGGCAAGATTTTTTACTCTTTTCGAAACATTACTTTCAGGAGAAGCAAAAAAGTTTTTTATTTCTTCTGCATCAGAAGAAGAAACACGACATATATAACCGGGAATATATAATATATTATATCCTTCTATAAGAAAGACAGGTAAATCCTTATGAATTTTAGTAACTATCCATTCACGCATTACGCATTACGCATCACGCATCACGCGTCACGCGTCACCCGTCACGCTCCTTTAATTAGGATAATAATAAGTAGTATAATAAGTATAAGTATATGTATAGGTATAAGTATCGTTATAAGTTTTAGTATCCCTGTAAGTTTTCAGCCATTCTTCATAGGAAACGCAGTTACATGCAGCCCTGTCTATAAAGCTCATATCATAGGAAACACAGCTGCAGGATGCTGCAATACTTCCCGGCACACAGTTACAGATACATATGGCTCCTGCCGGTATGACTGCCCAGTATGGCAGGGTATAAACTATCCATTCTCCCGTAACTGTTTGAATCTTATACTGGATTCCTGTTACACTATGAGAACATATTTTAAGATCCATCAAAGAGGTTTTATATTCACCTTCAGGTAATTTCCATATTATAATAGTATTATCTGTGCTTCCCGATGCAAAAACTTTTCCGTCAGGTGTTATTGCAAGGGAAGTAACCCAGTCATTATGACCATTCAGGGTTTTTACGAGTGTTCCCCTGGGGAAAGACCATATTTTTATGGTCTTATCCCTGCTTCCTGACAGTAGTTGTTTCCCATCGGGACTGATTGCAAGTGAAGTAACCCAACCTGTGTGTTTCGACAGGGTTTTAAGCAGGGTTCCGTCAGGTAAAGACCAGAGCTTTACAGTTTTATCAGCACTTGCCGAAGCGAGTATCTTCCCGTCATGACTCAGGGCGAGAGCAGTAATCATTTCGTTATGGCCTGTAATGGTATGTAAAAGTTCGCCTGTAGACAGTTCCCAGAGTTTTATAGTTCTGTCTGTACTGCCTGAAATCAGGGTTTTCCCATCGGGAGTAATGGCAAGAGCAGTAACAGACAGAAGATGGCCTTCCAGGCCGCTTACAGTTTCTTCTACAAAATCCCACACTTTTATTGTATTATCCTTACAGCCTGCTATGAGTTTTGTGCCGTCAGGAGAAAATATAATGGCACAGGCAGGTGCCGGCAGTCCTCCCAGGGTTTTTATCTGACCTTCTGACCAGAATTTAATAGTATTATCTTTACCTGCCGAAACAAGGATAAGCCCTTCAGGACTTATAGTAAGAGCAGTTACACCATCTTTATGTTCTTCAAGGGCTTTATAAAAAGCACCGTCCGGCAGAGTCCAGAGTTTAAGGCTGCAGTCATCACTTCCGGAAACAAGCAATTTACCGTCAGGTGTAATAGCCAGAGCCCTGATGGATTTACTGTGAGACATGGCATCATCATGTTTATTCCCTTTACCTTCTGCAATACCGGAACAGATGAAGGCTCCCGCCGCTGCGGCAGTGGCTGTAAGAAAATCTCTTCTCGTAAGAACCCATTTTGCCCCTTTACGTTTAATGGCAAATATTTCCGGCTCTTCTTCCGGTTCATCAGATTTTTCATTCTGTGATTTTTTTTCTTCCATAAAAATCATCTTCCTTCTGGTAAATGGTTTCTAATATATCTTAAAATATTGAGGCACTTATGTCAAGTAAAAATCGTAACGAGTGACGCGTGACGCTTGACGGGAGGCTGTTTCCCGTTACTCATCTATAATTCCTCAGGAAAATTCCTCATACGTTTTATGGCGGCAGAAAGGCAGCCTCCTCTGCATTTTTTCATTTTCATCCACTTACACATTTCACACTTTTTATAAATACCTGTCATGCGAAACATTTGCAGTTCTTTATTAAATATTTCCTGGCAATCCATTGCTGTAATAGATTCATCCAGTGTTAAATGCCATCTTGATGCAAGACCGTAACATGGCACAATTGAACCGTCAGGCATAATATCAGGCATGGGGCCGCAGTGAAGGCCTAAAGGCACAGGATGGATATGTGCAACTTCGATAAAACCTTCGGGAAACATACATGGCACAAAACCACAGTCAAAATTTAATATTATCTTATGAGCCAGGCATAGTTCGAAAAAATCTGCAATAGAAGACCCTGCTTTTTCGTAGTTTTTTTGATGGATGCAACTGTTATTATAATCAAGACATGGATGGGCAAGTCCCAGTCTTATATTTCTGCCGAGATTATATTTTTCTATAAGCTCTATAAGGAATGAAGGATCTGCCATTGTATTATGCATATTAAAACATGGTGTTACCATTTCAGATAATTCTTTCAATGTCAGTTCCTGCTTTTCTCTTTCTTCTTTTTGCTGTTCTTCAGGTGAGTTTATATTAACAATAACAGTTATATTTTCATGGCTTATAGTTTTTAAATATGACAGAAGTTTTTTATTCATAAGACCATTGGAAAATATAATAACTTTAAAGTTTTCTTCCAGGGATTTTTCGATAAACCATGACAGACAGGGATGAAGTGAAGGTTCTCCTCCCAGGAGTTTTACATGTTTTATATGAGATCTTTTCAGGAAATCCAGAGACATAAGAAAGGTTTCACGGGACATAAATTGTTCGTGAGAGATTTTTTTCTTCCTTATTGATTCTGCAAAACAGTATGAACATTTACGGTTACAGAGTAATGTAACAGAGATATTTGCCATTATTATACCAGCCAGTTCCCTTCTTCCCATTGTGAAACAGTGTTTTTTATCCATATTTCCGTATCTTTTTTATCCATGTGAGTGACTGCAGATATGACAGGTATAATTCTCTCTAACTGTATGTTTCCTGTGATCATATCCCAGAGAGCAGCCTCAGGGTAAGGGAGAAGTAACATTTTTTTTGTTTCCCTGTTAATGAGTCTTATGCCTCTGTATTCTACTGTCCATGATATGGGAGAGTGACCCGTGACGCGTGACGCGTGACGGGTATATGTCAGTTCCTTCATGTCTGTCATGTTTTTGTCTGTATTAGAATGATCCATAAAGTCGTAATGGGTGATGCGTAATGCGTCACGCTTCTCCAATCAGATCAGAATTCTGAAATACCATAGTTTCAAGTTCTTTTCTGTTATTTATAAAATCTTTCATAAGACTGACATATCCCAGTTCATAGAGGAGATTACACACTGTAATTATACGTGTTTGAATACAGAAATCATCATATGCTTCAGTGAAATGATTTACATGACACCCTCCTGCACAGTGAAACCTGGCAATACATTTTCTGCAGAGTTCTTTCTCATCTGTCAATGTCCTTATTTTTTCCAGCTTATGTTCATCAATATACATCTGTCCTGAAGCATCTATATTGCCGAAGGTTAAATCCAGGCCTTTTTTCTTCCAATCTTCTTCCTGAAGATAACAGGCACTTACAGTTCCTTCCGGTGATATGATGATACTGTCTTTCCCAACAGGGCAGAAGCTGTGCTGAATTGTGCCGGTAGAGGCAGGACCATATAGGGGAGTAACGCCATAGGTCCTTGCAGCAGTCGATGCCTTTATATAATTTACTGCAAATGTCCAGGGGGAAGGAGGTAAAAGTCCTGATGTTTCGCCTGAAGGGCGGAGAACTTCAAAGTCTATGGAAGAAGGATTGAAGGATCGGCAGAGCCAGTGAGCAATATCTTCCATTTTTTCCGCTGTTTCCTCTGTGACACATACTCTGATACAGAGTTTTGCAGGACTTCTGCCGAGTAAAAAGGCATTTCTTTCCACAGTATGTGATGTTTTTCCTCCATTTTTCAGAGGTCTGTATCTGTTCTGAATCTCTTCCGGCCCGTCCAGGGAAAGAACTACTGTGTCAAAATAATCTCCAATAAAGGAACAGATTTTTTCGTCAAAAAATCCGTTTGTAGAAACTTTAAAGACAGGTTTTACGTTATATTCGGCACATAAAAGTTTTGTTCTGTAGACTGCTGCTCTTATTATATCAGGCGCAAAAAAAGGTTCTCCTCCGAAAAAATGTATTTCCACTTCTGTTTTGCCCTGTTTTATGACATGTTCCACCATCCATTCCACAGATGAAAGTGCCATGGAAAAATCCATGACAGAAGTGTCTTCACATGAACCAAAACCGCAGTAAATACAGTTGAAATTGCATGATCTGGTAGGAATAAGCCCTGCAAAATCAGGATTTACCGGCCCTCTGTGAGGGGCAGGTATAGAAGGTTTCTCTGTAAGGCTTCTGTAAAGTTCATAAAGGTCTTTATTCTTTAAAGTCCCGTCTTTTAATGATTTTACTGCAGATCTGTTCATAAGGGCAGTAATATTATGAAGAGGGCTGTGAAGGATATATTTGTCTGATACAGGTACTGTAAATACATAATCCATAATATTTATTTCCATTGCAGTTAAATCAATCCTGCTTTTTCCATAGATCCCATAATTCGTAACCGTCTTTATATACCGGAAATTTCAGGCTTTGCAGGACATCATCCACGTAATGTTCTTTTCTCATTCCTACGAGTACACTGCTTATACGGGGCATAGAAAATAACATCCATATAGCTTTCTGCGAAAGGGTGGCATTTTTTATATAATCAGGTATGAAAGTGTTTAATTGCTTATGTATTTTATCTGATTTCTCCCTGGCTTTCGTAATATAGTAATCGCTTATTTTTTCCATTATATTATTAAATGATTTTATATATTTATTCAGTTCTTTATCTTTCAC
>Ga0351886_10130_pt1 | contig 37305 bp, 30 predicted proteins | sample TotcelFGM3001L14_FD_206761 | JGI IMG/M metagenome (GOLD analysis project Ga0351886, IMG submission 206761) | Enriched cells from coal bed in the Powder River Basin, Montana, United States - Total cells FGM rep3 HSBNCT.FGM.300.1.L14 ... | reverse complement strand
CACCACCGCCGTCGCCACGGCCAGCACGCTAGGCCCAGTTCTTGATTGCCGCCCAATGCCTGACCATCTTCCGGTTACGACGGTTGGCTTCGCATCCAAACTCGCCGGCGCAGGTCTCGCGTCAAGCCCCGTAGGTGCTGGGAGCGTGATTGAGGTTGCCAACGGGATTGGCGGAACACGTCCATCGGGGGGCGCGAGGGGAGGGGGGGAATCGGACTCTTTTCGCCAACGGATGCTGGGCGGGATCGGTACAACCGGTGCAGGGGCCTGCCTACCCTCACTCTGCCCTCTCCCAGAGGGAGAGGGTTCAAATGCGGAAGTTGTTTCGCACCAATTTTTTAGTTGGGCGCGCAACTGAGTGTCGTAGGCCGCCTTGGCCGGCGCCGACAGCAGGCAGAGTCTGGCAGCCGAAAGCTCGTTCAGCAGCTTCTGGCTCAACTCCGAATCCGTCCCGGCCTGGTATTCCTTGATGAAACTCATCTGCCGGTTGGCCGCCGCGTCGATGACGTTCCGGTTCTCCTCGAACAATTCCAGTCCGAGCAGCCGGTAGTGGTTCGGCGGCTGGTCCTTGGGCGGAATGCCCAGCCATTCGTAATAGGGATCGACCGTTTTCATTTGCGTTTTAGTGGCGCTCGGCCGGTTTGCCCGATCCACGGCATCCCACCCTTCGCGGACGAGCGTGTTCACCAACGCCTGCGCCGCCGCGCCGCGGGATGCGGGCGTTTTGGAGCGTGTATTCAGATACGTGTTGACCACCGCCAGCGTGCGGCTGGATTTGTAGACCTGAGGAGGTAAATCCGTACTGCCCGGGCTCTGGAAGCAGGTGGCCGTGAGCACAAACCGCCGCCGATCGACGTCCGTCTCGAAAGTCGAAAAGCTCAGTTCCTTGGAACCTGCAAGCGGCGGAAACAGCCGAATGATCCCGAAAAACAGGAGTGCGGCAAGACTCGGTTCCGCCACGACCAACAAGGAATTCGACGGGCTGGCGTTCGTATCAAGGCAACCACCAAGCAGAGCGGCGAGCAGTCCCCGCCGCTCGTCCGGCGACTTCTGACGCCAACGCGGAGGGATCACGCCACAGGGATCATCGAAAGCCCCGCCCGCCGCCGCGGTCAGGAAGCTCCATACGACACGTTCATCAATCGCAGGACGCCGGCCGACCAGCATTGGTTCCAGTCCGGAGAGACCGTCCAATCGACTCGTGAGCGCGGCCGTGTCCTCTTCGATCCACCCAGGCGCCGCCCAAAGTTTCAAGCAATCAAGGACGGACCAAGGATCGTGAGCGTCGCTCTTCTGGCGGGCAAGGCAATGCGCGAAGTAAGATCCCGTGCGTCCCGCTGTGTCCGTCGGGCGATAGCAAACCTGAGCCAGTACTTCCAGGTCGTCGATGGCGGGAACATAAATCAGCCGCTTGGGCGCCGACGCCGCTGTCAGTTGCCGCTTGGCCTCGGCCGGTGCATCACGCGGCAGACAGTAGTACAACAGACGCTCGATCTTCCGATACCCGCCCGTCAAAGCGCCCCCTTCCAAGGAGCTTGCCCGGACGCTGTACCCAAGCACCTGGTCTGCGTCCTCGCCCTTCCGACGTTCCAGGGCGGACGTGCCGTAGGTGCAGTGGGTGGCGATCAGCTGATGGATGGTACTCATCACCGCTAGTCCTTTGGTTCCGGCCGGACGTCTGCTTGCGCCGCATCCGGGCTGGGACCTGGCGCAGAAAAAAGACCCAAACGCCTCTCCAACCCGGACCCTGCGTCCCTTGAGGTGTCGAAGACGAAGGCAGAGCAGCAACCGACGGGCAACCGCAGCACGCTCGAAACGTGGCTCTTGACACCCGCTTGCGCTCCACCCGCTTGTCGTCCAACAAGGCCCGGACGATCGCTGCGCGGTGGGGCCGAAAGTGGTCGTCGTCGACGACTTGAGCGATCGCCGTCAGCCGCAGCGAGGGGGCGTCGCTGACGCGCGCGTTGAGGTGGTTGACGAAGTCACACGCGGGATCGGCGCGGAAACCGTCGCTTCTCGACCGCGGCATCGTCCTCGATCACCAACCGGGCCGGCGCGGCAATGCGCCGCGCTCAGCGAGCGGATAGAGCAGGGAGAACGTGAGTTGGCCGAACTACAGCCGAAACGGAACGCCGCCCTGCGCCAACGGCACGAAGTGGAACGGAAACTGAACGACACGCGGGCCATGATGCAACAGGTCGAAACGGAGCTTGACGCGAGCGTCGTGCGGAGAATCCGCCAGATTTGGGAAGAACTGCCGCCGGACGTATTCGACGAACGGATGCGGTCGGGTTGAGGGAGATCGGCATTTGAAATAGATCATCGGTCGGATTTCTCGGATTTCTTGGTTTCACCATTGAAATTATGTCGAAAATGACATAACATTGACGAAATGAACGGAACTGACAAGCAGGTTGTGTGGCTAAAAGGTGAAATCAAGTCACCACCGTTTTCGAGCGCCGCTCGCATCGAAGCGGGGATGTTGCTAAGACGGCTGCAACGCGGCGAGTCGATCGGCTTGCCCCACAGTCGTCCGATGCCAAGCATCGGCAGGCGGTGCCACGAGTTGCGAATCCAGGATCAAGACGTTACGTGGCGCATCGTGTACCGGATCGATTTCGACGCCATCGTGATCGGGAACGTGTTCCCGAAAAAAACCGGAAGCACGCCGAAGAACGTTATCGATGCCTGTAAGTCACGATTCAAACGGTACGACGAACTGATCCAATTAAATTGAAATGGTAAAATGAAAACATCCAAACGATTGAAACTTGAAGCGGCTGGTTGGGCGGTGGGGTCAGCCGTCGATTTTCTGGGGCTCAGCAAGGAAGAGGAGACGCTGGTCGAGATGAAGTTGGCCCTGGCGGACAGCATCCGGGAACGGCGTCAGAAAGAAAACGTCACGCAACAGGAGCTTGCCAGACGCATCGGGTCCAGCCAATCCCGCGTGGCAAAGATGGAAGCCGCCGACAGTTCCGTGTCGATGGACTTGCTCGTCCGGTCACTGGTGGTGCTGGGCGAAACGCGACAGTCTATCGGCAGAATTGTGGCAAGAAAGCCTCACGCATTGAAGCGAACACCCACGAAGCGTTAGATTTCCGCCGCCCGCGCAAGACGCTCGCTGACGGATGCGCTCGTCTCGCTCGAACGCGGGCACTAAGCACCGTTCGAGAAATAACTGTCCAGTGTTAATTGCTGATCATCCCACGGAGTGTGATGGCTACTTTGACGAGGCGACAGTTATTTCTCGAACGATGCTAAGCGGGCTCGAACAAGGCGATGCTGGCGGTGAAGCCGTGGACAAAGTTCTTGCCTGCGACCGGTCCCAATTCGCCCGCAGCAAAGAAACCGGCCAGCGGGATGTCGCCCAGGGCCTTGCCGATCGCGATGGCGTCGTGATGCGGTTCGGGGAACATCCGGGTACCGCGCCCATTGCAGGAGAACAACAACGCGCCGCGCACCGCGCCGTCGGCCTGCTGGCGCGCGGCCGCCAGCAGCTGCCGCAGGTCGGCATCGGCGGTTTCCCAGTCACGGATATGGAATTTGACCGTCTGGCCGACGCGGACGTAATCGCCGACCACCACCGCGCCGGATTCCGGGTCGATTCCCAAAACGTTGCGGACCAAGAAGTCGCCTTGTTCAAAGCGATCCTGGTACTCGCTGACGACGCGGCCCAGATGCAGCCCGCGGCGGACCATCTCCTGTTCCCGATTCGGCAGCGTCACCAACACCTCGTGCAACTGGAGCACGGCCGGCTTGCCGCCCAGTTCATGGATCACATTCTGTTCGCTGCGGGTGATTACGAAGTGTCTGCCGATCGGCCGGCAGCCTTGCGAGACGACCGTCCGCACCCGCACGGCTCCCGACAGCAGCACGGCGACAGCGCCCTCCGCCAGCACGTCTCGTCCCAGGATCAGGCGGTTTTCGCCGGGTTGCGATGCTCCGCTGGCCATGCCGCCAATCACGGGCAGTCCTGGATGGTCCTCGTTCATCCGCTCCAACAGAAACTCGGCGGGAAACGTGAACGGTTCGCCCAACGCCAGCATCGTCGCCGCCGGAGGCCAGGCGTTCAACAACGCGTCCGGCCAACCCAGAATAGCGCCTCCTTCCGGTGTCCGCTCGAAGCTCAAGTGCATGGGCAGCGCCTCGACTCCCGGCAAGCGAGCCAGCCACAAGGACAACGCCGTTTCCCCTTCGACCTCTCGACCGACTCCAGCGATCGATTCGGCCGTACAGCCGATCAGGCGTTCGGTCCCCAGCCGATCACAAACCCGGCTGGCAATGGTCCCGCACGCCTCGGCGCGGTCCGCGGACACGAACAGGACCGCCAAGTCGGGCGTTCCGCCCAGGGCGGTCAGCGCTTGGTCGCAAACCTCGGTCAAGGCTCGTTTGACATCGCCTGCCGTGGACAAGGCAGAAGCACAGCGAAACTCGGATTGGCGTTCAGAGGGATTCATGCAGGTTACTCGCGTATTAAAGTTTGGGTTCGTTCGTCGTACGGCGTCATTTTCGCTGCGATAGTATCGCCCGAATGTCCGCGGATTTGAAGATCCTTGATGATTTTCGGTCCAAACGACCCGCACGCTGCCTGTCGCTTGCCTTGACGATTCCCGCCGTCCCCGCTAGGTTGTTTTAGTCGTAAATGCGGTTCTTCCTGGAGTTGATGATGATGATTTCCCCCGATCTTGTGCCTCGCAAAGTGCCGCTCGTCGCTACCCCATACCGGCGGATCGGCACGGAGATTCCCGTCCCGCAATCCGTGGCGATCCTGGAGGAATTGCGGCGATACGAGCCGCTGTCGATGAGCGGCCAGCCGCCGATCCTGTGGGACCGGGCCGAGGGGATTTGCGTCTACGACCGCTGGGGGAACCAGTGGCTGGATTGGTCCTCCGGCGTGTTGGTGACCAACGCCGGTCACGGCCATCCGAGAATCCGTCAAGCGATCCTCGACCAGGTACACCACGGGCTGCTGCACAACTATTGCTTTCCCTCCGAGCTGCGATCCCAGCTGGTCCGGGAGTTGGCCGATGTCGCGCCCGAGGGGCTGAAGAAGGTTTTCCTGCTGACGACGGGGGCCGAGGCCGTCGAGTGTACGATCAAGCTGGCTCGAACCTGGGGCCAGAGAATTGCCGGAACCAACAAGCTCACGATTGTGTCCTTTGAAAACGCTTTCCACGGACGCACCCTTGGCGCGCAGATGGTCGGCGGGATCCCGGCGCTGAAATCGTGGATCGGCAACCTTGACAAGGACATGGTTCAGGTGCCGTTTCCCGACGGATTCCGCGGTCCCGACACCCGTTTCGACGGATTCCTGCGGGCCTTGGCCGAGCGGGGAATCGCACCGGAACAGGTGGCCGGCGTGTTGAGCGAAACCTATCAAGGCGGCAACGCCAGTTTTGCGCCTCCCGAGTACATGCAGCAGCTGCGCCGCTGGTGCGACCAGCATCAGGCGCTGTTGATCCTGGACGAGGTCCAAGCCGGTTTTGGCCGCACGGGGACCTACTGGGGCTTCGAGCACTACGGCGTCGTGCCGGACTTGATCTGCTGTGGCAAGGGCATCACCAGCGGCCTGCCGTTGTCGGCGGTCATCGGCCGGCAGGAGATCATGGACTTGTACCCGCCCGGCTCCATGACCTCGACGCATACGGGCAATCCGATCTGCGTGGCCGCGGCACTGGCCAACTTGCACGTGATCCGCGACGAGCACCTGGTCGCCAACGCCCGCGCGATGGGCGAAATCCTGCTGGCCGAACTGCAGCGATTGGGACAGCGGTTCGCGGCGCATATCGGAGCCGTCCACGGCCGGGGGCTGGTGGCCTCGTTGCACATGGTCAAGCCCGGCGGCATCGAGCCGCATCCGGAAGCGGCCTCGCGGATCGTCCGCCGCGCGGTCGAAAAAGGCTTGATGCTGTTCGCGCCGGTGGGCTATCGCGGGGCTTCGGTCAAGATTTCGCCGCCGCTGACCATTCCGGAAGATGCCATCCGCGAAGGCCTGACGGTGCTGGAAGAAGCGATCCAAGAAGTGTTGAAGGAGTTGCCGCAATGAGCGATTCGATGAACTATCCGAGCGACAAGCTGGACGTCGTCCTCGTGGGCGGCGGGATGATCACGCACGACCAGATCCTGCCGTCGCTGTATCACCTGCAGCGTCTGGACCGGATCGGCACGATCACGATCTGCGCTTTGAATTCGGCGCCATTGCGCGAGTTGGCCGAGTCGCAGCGTTTGCGTCAGGCGTTTCCGGAGCAGGGGTTTCAGGCCCAGCCGGACCTGGACCATTCGCCGGAGCAGATGTTTCCGGAGCAGTTTCGCGACGCCATCGCCGCGCTGCCGCCGGGGAATCTGGTGGTGGTTGCGGTTCCCGACCACTTGCACGATCCGGTGATTCGGGCTGCGCTCCAGCGCGGACAGCATGTGCTGTCGGTCAAGCCGCTGGTGCTTCAATACGCCCAGGCGGTCGAGATCGAGCGTGTGGCGCACGCCGCGGGATTGTTCGTGGGCGTCGAATATCACAAGCGGTTTGACCGCCGCGCGCTGGACGCCCGGGGGCTGTACCGCGAGGGCCGCTTCGGTCAATTCCGCTGCGGCGAAGGCAAATTGGTCGAGCCCTACTATTACCGCCACTCGAATTTCCAGAATTGGTTCACCAAGGAGAACAGCGACCCGTTCACGTATATCGGTTGCCATTATGTGGATCTGGTCTACTTCATCACGGGCCTGCGGCCGGTCGAGGTTTCGGTACGCGGGATCCCGGGGAATTTCCCCAACGGCAAAGCGGCTTATATGTGGTCGTTGGGACGGGTCGTCTGGGAGAACGGAGCGATTCTCAGTTTGCTGAACGGGCTGGGCTATCCGGACGAGGGCGCCGGCACGAACGATCAGGGCTTGTGCCTGTTCTGCGAGGGCGACAACTGTGGCGGGATGCTCCGCCATGACGACCAGTTCCGCGGCGTGAGTCACGGGTATGTCGACCGCCACTCTGGGGCCATGTTCCGCTTTGTCAGCCCCGACTACTTCCGCTTGGTCGCCTGGGAAGGCGAGGGCCTGAAACCGGTCGGTTACGGCTATGATTCGGTCGAGGCCAACGTGCTGGCCGCTTTGCGCGTCAACGCCGCTGCGGCCGGCCTGGACGGCCAAGACGCCCTGGCCAAACGGCGCGATATCCTGGAAGACATCGATCGCCGTGGCATCATCGCCACCCCGGCGAACAGCTCGATCAACGAGCTGGTGACGGAAGCCGCTCGACTGTCGATCACCCAGCACGGCCGGCAGATCGCCATCGATTATGCCGGGGTCCCCGCCGTTCGCGGGTAACTCACGAATGTTTCCCGCCACAGTCTACCTTACAGGTGGTGTTCCTGTTGGAGTCCACGCTTTCGCGTGTTTTTTTGCTTGCATTCCCGAAACCCGCGAATTATCTAAGAAAGGCTGGGCAATCTAGGCAATCCTCGCGGAAACACACATGATTTGGCTTACCTACCTGCTGATCGGACTGGGAGCGTTGTTATCCTTGTGGTTGGTGGCGTTTATCATCTCCTTGTTCGTATATATCCCTTTGGTGGCCCGTTTGATCACGGAAACCGCATCGGTACCGCCCAGGCCGCCTGACGCGTTGCCCTCGGGGCAAACGGTGCGGTTGGTAACGCGGTATCGGCAACGGATTCACGCCACCGTCTGGGAACCTCCTCAGGCCCTGCCGGCACGGGGCACGGCGATTCTCTGCCATCCCTACCAGCAATCGCGTTGGTACATGGCCGGCTTGTCCCAACACCTCACGGCGGCCGGCTGGAACGTGCTGGCGCTCGATTTCTGTGGCCACGGCGAAAGTCCTTCGCCGGACGGATATCGGCCGGTGGGCTGGGTTTCCCAATACGAAATGTGGGACATCGAGGCGGCACTTCGTTTCGTGCGCAAGCGGTATGCGCCGCGCGGCGACGTGTGGTTGTTGGGAATGAGCAAGGGGGCCAACACGGCCTTGTGCGCTGCTGCCATCTGGGACGAGATCAAGTTGGTCGTGGCGGACGGCGCCTTCGGTTCGCTGCCGATGATCGAGTACTATTACCGTCGCCTGGTCGAGAACAACTCGCGTCTGGCTTCGTTATGGTCGCGGTTGCCGCGTTTCTGGGTCTATATCTACCTGCGTCCCGCGATGTGGCTGGCCGCCCGCAAGTGCCGCTGCCGCTTTCTGCCCGACATGGCCCTGCTGCCTCGGGTCAAGCAACCCGTCCTGCTGATTCGTGGTGAGCGAGACCGAGTGGTCTCCCAAGAGGTCACGCTGCATGTCAAGCAGAACTTGCGCTGCCCGGTGGAGATGCTGACGATCCCCAAGGCCAGGCATAACGGAAGTTTCGCGACGGATCCTGACACCTACGTCCGCGAGGTGCTATCCATGGTGGATACCGTCCTGCCCCCCGCACCGCCTTTCGCGATCACGCTGAAGCCTGCCGTTCCGGAACCGAACGAGTCGAAACCAGGTCGCAGGGTCCGTTTTAACGCTCGCGGTTGAGGATCATACGATAGACGAACCCCTGAAGATCGGCCAACCGGTCAAACGGGTCGTCCAGGGCGGCGCCGAGCGTCTCGAAATGACCGTCGCGATGGCTTGACGCACTCGGCCGCGAGATCCTCTGCCTCTCCCAGAACGAAGCGACGACGCTATACTATACGGATCGTTGCGTCAGCAGATCTTTGCACGCAGATCCTTGAGAAACGCTTGTTGATGGCTGAGACACACCACTCGAATGCGGGCTCACGTTTGCAGCAGTTGCTGGACCAGCGGATTCTCGTTTTGGACGGGGCCATGGGCACGATGGTCCAAACGCTGCAACTGGACGAAGCGACGGTCCGTGGGCGGCGGTTCGCCGAGCATCCCAAGACGCTGAAGAATTTCATCGATATCCTCTGCTTGACGCACCCGGAATGGATCACGGATATCCATCGACAGTATTTGGCGGCCGGCGCGGACATCATCGAGACCAATACGTTCGGCGCCACGCGAATCGCGATGGAGGATTTTCGGCTGGAGCATCTGGTCGACGAGCTGAATCGGGCGGCGACCGCCTGCGCTCGCGCGGCGGCCGACGAGTTCAACGCGCGGGATCCCGACCGGCCGCGGTTCGTCGCCGGCTCGATCGGCCCCACCAGCAAGACGGCTTCGATTTCACCCCAGGTCGAAGATCCCGGCTTCCGGGCCACCTCGTTCGATCAGCTGGTCGAGTCTTACTACGAACAAGTCGCGGCGCTGGTCGCCGGTGGCGTGGACATCCTGTTCCCAGAGACGGCCTTCGATACGCTGAATCTGAAGGCCTGCTTGTTCGCCATCGACACGTTCTTCGAGCAGCACCAGATCCGGTTGCCCGTGATGGTCTCGGTGACGATCCCGGACGCCAGCGGCCGCACGCTGTCCGGCCAGACCGTCGCCGCGATGTGGAATTCGATCTCGCATTTTCCGCTGCTGAGTGTGGGGATCAATTGCGCACTTGGTCCAGAGCGGATGCGGCCCTACGTCGAGGAACTGTCGGCGATCGCTCCGGTGTACCTCAGCTGCCATCCCAACGCCGGCTTGCCGAACGAGTTCGGCGGTTATGACCAGACGCCGGCGCAGATGGCTGCCGTGCTGAGTGAATTCGTCGATGCGGGCTGGCTGAACATCGTGGGCGGCTGTTGTGGCACGACGCCGGAGCATATTCGTGCGTTTGCAGCGATGGTTCGCGGGCGGCCGCCGCGGCGGCCGCCGGCGGTCGAGCGGTTCACGCGGCTCAGCGGCCAGGAACCGCTGACCCTCCGCCCGGATTCCAATTTCCTCATGATCGGCGAACGGACCAACGTCACCGGTTCGCGGAAATTCGCTCGGCTGATTCAGGAGGAGCGTTACGACCAGGCGGTCGAGGTGGCGCGCGAGCAAGTCGAAAACGGGGCTGGCGTGATCGACGTCAACATGGACGCCGATCTACTGGACGGCGAAGCGGCGATGACGCGGCTGCTGAACCTGATGGCCGCCGAACCGGATATCAGCCGCGTGCCGGTGATGATCGACAGCTCGAAGTGGTCGGTGATCGAGGCCGGGCTAAAGTGCGTGCAGGGCAAGTCGATTGTCAACAGCATCAGCTTGAAGGATGGCGAGGACGAGTTCCTGCGGCGGGCCCGCCTGATCCGCCGCTATGGCGCGGCGGTGGTCGTGATGGCCTTTGACGAACAAGGCCAGGCGACCGGTTCGGACGACAAAGTGCGGATCTGCCGCCGGGCTTACGAATTGTTGACCGAGCGGATCGGCTTGCCGCCCGAAGACATCATCTTCGACCCCAACATCCTGACGGTCGGTACGGGGATCGAAGAGCACAGCAACTATGCGATCGACTTCCTGAACGCCGTGCAGATCATCAAACAACAGTGTCCGGGCGTCAAGGTGTCCGGGGGCGTCAGCAATGTCTCGTTCTCGTTCCGTGGCAACGACGCGGTCCGCGAAGCGATGCATGCTGCGTTCCTGTACCATGCGATCCGCGCCGGGCTGGACATGGGCATCGTCAACGCCGGCCAGTTGGCCGTGTACGAGGAAGTTTCTCCGGAGTTGCTCGAACGGGTCGAAGACGTCCTGCTGAACCGGCGGCCGGACGCCACCGAGCGGCTGGTGGAATTTGCCGAAGCCGTCAAGTCGCAGGGCAAGAGAGCAGCGGAAGACGACTTGGGCTGGCACACCGGCACCGTCGAAGAGCGCCTGATCCACGCCTTGATCAAAGGCATCGACAAGCTGATCGAGCAGGACGTGGAAGAGGCTCGGCAGAAATACGAGCGCAGCCTGCACATCATCGAAGGCCCGCTGATGACCGGCATGTCCAGAATCGGCGATCTGTTCGCTGCCGGCAAGATGTTCCTGCCCCAGGTCGTCAAGAGTGCCCGCGTCATGAAGAAAGCAGTTGCCTATCTGGAACCCTTTATGCAGCAGGAGAAAATCGCCGCTGGGGAGGGCGAGCAACGCGCCCGCGGTCGCATCCTGCTGGCGACCGTCAAAGGCGACGTCCACGACATCGGCAAGAACATCGTGGGCGTCGTGCTGGGCTGCAACAACTATGAGGTCATCGACCTGGGCGTGATGACGCCCGCCGAGGAGATCCTGCGCGTGGCCCGCGAGCAGCACGTGGACTTGATCGGCCTGTCCGGCCTGATCACGCCCAGCCTGGATGAAATGGTGCATGTGGCCAAGGAACTGCAGCGAGAAGGCTTTCGCCAGCCGTTGCTGATCGGCGGGGCCACGACCAGCGCCAAGCACACGGCGGTCCGGATCGCGCCGGCCTACCAATCGCCGACAATCCATGTCCTGGACGCCTCCCGCAGCGTGGGCGTCGTGGACCGGTTGTTGAGTGCCACGCAACGGCCGGAAATCGAGCGCGAGAACGCTCGGCTGCAGCAGCAGTTGGTCGATTCGTATCGCCAGCGGCAGGTGCGGCTGGTCCCCTACGCCGAAGCCTGCCGGCGGCGGTTTGCCACGGACTGGTCCACGGTCCGGATCGACCGCCCATCGTTCACCGGAGTGCGCGTGCTGGACGATTTCCCCTTGCAGCGGCTGGTCGAGTACATCGACTGGTCGCCGTTCTTCCTGGCTTGGGAACTGAAGGGCCGCTTTCCGGCGATCTTCGACGACCCCGAGGCCGGCCCGGCCGCGCGCGAGCTGTACGACAACGCTCGCCGCATGCTGGACGACATCATCCGCGGTCGGTGGCTGACCGCCAATGGCGCGTACGGCTTCTGGCCGGCTTCCAGCCTGGGCGACGACATCGTGGTCTATGCCGACGACACGCGGCAGCCAGAGCGGGCGCGGTTTCACACGCTCCGCCAGCAATGGGAACGCAAGGGCCAGGACGACTTTCGGGCACTGGCCGACTACATCGCGCCGCTCGATTCCGGCCGCCAGGATTACTTGGGGGCGTTCGTGGTGACGACGGGGATCGGCGCCGAGGCATTATGCGGGAAATACGAGGCGGCGCTGGACGATTACAACTCGATCCTCGTCAAAGCGCTGGCGGATCGCTTGGCGGAGGCGTTCGCCGAACTGCTGCACGCCCAGGCGCGTCGCGACTGGGGTTACGGCGCCGAGGAAGCCTTGTCGCCGGGCGACTTGATCGCCGAGCGGTATCGGGGCATCCGGCCCGCGCCGGGCTACCCTTCCCAGCCGGACCACACGGAAAAGCGGGCCTTGTTCGATCTGCTGCAAGCCGAACAGAACGCCGGAGTCACCTTGACGGACAGCTATGCCATGCTGCCCGCCGCCAGTGTCTGCGGGCTGTACTTTGCGCATCCCGAGGCCCGTTACTTTGCCCTGGACCGGATCACCCGCGATCAAGTCGAAGACTACGCCCGCCGCAAAGGCCTGACGCTGGCCGAGGCCGAACGCTGGCTGGCGCCCCATCTCGGTTACGAGCCGTGATCGTGAGCGGCCTGCAGCACAGCGAGGCTTCCCCAGGGCCTCTTACTTCGGCTCGCCCATGACCGTGAATTCGATCGGTTTGGGCAAGCCCAGCCCTTGGAGTTGAGCGAGGATCGTCTGCCGGTCGCCGACCAGGACGAGCACGCCCTGCTCCAAAAGCAGCGCGTTTTTGGCGACTGCGTTGAGTTCTTTGGCGCCGACGGCGCTGGCCTTCAGATCCTCCGCCGGACCGTCAAAGGAACGTTGGTTTCGCAGCAAGCTGACGGCCGATTGCAGGACGGCTCCCAGGTTCTCGTAGTCCTGCAGCAGATCCGTGCGAAAACTCGCGCGGGCCTTGCTGGCTTCCTCGTCCGAAATATCGCCGCTGCGGATGGCGGCGAACTCGTTGAGGAACTCCTTGACCGCCTCGCCCGTCACCTCCGCCTGAACCGCGGAGGAGGCGAGGAAAAAGCCGATTTGCGGGTCCATGAAATAGCGGGAACCGGCACCGTAGGTATAGCCGTGCTGTTCCCGCAGGTTCTGATTCAGCCGGCTGGTGAAACTTCCGCCCAGGATCGTGTTCAGCAGCGTCAGCTTGATGCGGTTGGGATCCGCGTAGACCGGGCCCGGCAAATAGAATCGAATCACCGTTTGAACCGACTCGGGTTTGTCCACCAGGACGACGCGCAGCGAGGCGTTCTGAGGCGGACGCAGTTCGATGGGCTTCAACGCGGCCACGGCCGCAGGCCATGTGCCAAAGGCACGTTCCAATTCCCGCTTTGCTTCCTCCGCCGTGAGATCGCCCGCCACCAGCAGCGTGGTGCCGGATGGCGTGTACGCTCGGCGGTGAAAGTCGCGAATGTCGTCCAGCATCAAAGCGGCTACGGACTGCGGGGTGCCTCCCGTCGGGCGGCCATACGGATGGTCGTTGCCAAAGTACGCGCGCATCCCGACCAGGCCGGCGACCGCCGTGGGATTGTCCAGGTTGCGGCGCAGGGATTCCACTTCCAACGCTTGAACGCGATTCCATTCCTGCGGCGCAAACGCGGGAGCCCGCACGGCATCGGCGAACAAGCCGATCGCCGGTTCAAGATTCCTCCGCAGCACGGACAGGCTGCCTAGCGTGTACTCGCGGGACGCGCCAAACGCCAGTGTCGCGCCGAGCTGGTCGACGGCTTGGGTGAATTCCACGGCGCCGAGCGAGCCGGCGCCTTGATCGAGCATCTCGGCGGTCAACGCCGCCAAGCCCGCCTTGTCCGCCGGATCGTGGCTCGAGCCGCTGTCGAAAACGGCCCGCAGTTCGACCAAGGGCAGCTCGCCGCGAGGAAAGAAGTAGACCGGGATGCCATTGGAAAGGGTAAACGGCTGCGGAATCGGCGGGGTGAACGCCGATGGCGAGCCGGCGGTTGGCCGTTGATCTCGCGGGTCCGGTTGCACCGGCTCTAATTCCGGCAGCACGCGCAGCACCAGGCGCGCATCCGGCGAGAGCACTTTCCCGGCCCAGGACTTCACGTCCTCGACCGTCGCCCGACGATAACGATCCAGGTCGCGGCGGAACGAGTTCGGCTCGTCGAAGAAGAACTGGTACTGGTTCAAGGCGTCCGCTTTGGCCGTTACCGACTGCAAGCGGTTCATCGTCGCGAACTCGATGCCCGCCTTGTGCCGCTCGAGTTCTTGCGGCGTGGGTCCGGCCTGGCGGTACGCGGTCAGGACTTCGTCGATCGCCTGCTCGAGCCGATCCAACTCGACCCCCGGCTTGGCCGTGGCTTCGATCGCGAACAGCGAGCCGAGCAGCATCGATTCCTGACGCGCGGTGACTTCGCTGGCCAACGGCTGCTCGTAGACCAGCGCCTGGTACAGTCGGCTGGTGATGCCGTCGCCCAGGGTGGCGGCGATCAAGTCCATCTCGGCATCGCCGGGCTGATAGGCGGCCGGGCTGTGGTAGACCAGATAGAGCTTTGCAAACTGTACCGTGTCGCTCAGCGTGTTTCGGACAACCTGCCCCAACGCCACCGGCGGCACCTCGCGACGGGGCGGCTCGGAACCGCGGGGCAACGTCCCGAACAATTCGGCGATGGCCGGCTTGATCTCGGCCGGCTGGAAATCCCCCGCCACAACCAGCGAAGCGTTACAGGGCACGTAAAACCTGGCGAAGAAATCTTTGACGTCTTCAACCGTGGCGGCGATCAAGTCCTGGTGGGTTCCAATCACGGGGATGCGGTAGGGATGGCCCGGCGGAAACATCAGTTCCGGAATCCGCAGCTCTGCCGGTCCATACGGCCGGTTCTCGTAGCTCTGGCGGCGTTCGTTCCGCACCACCTCGCGCTGCTTGTCCAGTTTCTCCTGGTTCATCTTGCGGCCGAGGTCTTGCAGCCGGTCTGCGTCGAGCCACAGCAGGGTCTTCAGCAGGTTCGCCGGACCGTAGGAGAAATAGTTCGTGCGGTCCTCCGAGGTCGTGGCATTGTTCCAGCCCCCGCCCCCTTCCATGATGGTGTCAAAATCGCCGCCCGGGACCCGTTCGGTTCCCATGAACATCAGGTGCTCGAACAGGTGTGCAAATCCCGACCGGCCGGTCACTTCGTCCTTGCTGCCCACGTAGTACCAAAGATTGATCGTGGCCACCGGCAGCCGATGATCCTCGTGCAGGATCACCGTCAACCCGTTGGGCAGCTGGTACTTTTCGTAGGTCACGTCTTGAGCCGACAGCGGAGGTGCGGTGACCAGCCACGCGGCGCACGCCATTGCAGTCCACATTTTTCGAGCCATCAGGACAGTTCTCCCAGGTGTTCGTAGCACAGGCTGCCAGCCTGCAGCCTCATCACGCCCTCAACCGCCAACCAGCGGGCAATGGTAACACGCTCTGAATTCCCCCGCCACCGCACCGCCGCGTGAAAAATTCGCCGCCCACGAAAAGTCCCCATTGCAGGACGGGGGCGGATGCGCTAAACTCGTTCTTATGAAGAACTGCGTGGGAGCAACGACGAAAACGGGCACTGGCACGAAGCGCACGACAAAGTGCGTTCGGGCCCGGCTCCTCGCTCCGACGGGGGATGAATCAGACTAGACAACCAAGGCCGGCCAAACAAGAGAACCCGCTGTCGGAGCAGCCCGGCAGCGGGTTTTTTGTTGGCCGGAACGGTAACTTGGGCCCAGGCACCATTCGACTCGAACGATCGGAAAGGAATGAATATGGCACAGCGTATGAACGTCGGCGTGATCGGCGCTACCGGCATGGTAGGCCAAAACTATCTTCGGCTGTTGGCGAACCATCCGTGGTTCACGGTCAACTATGTCGCCGCTTCGCCTCAGTCGGCCGGCAAGACCTATGCCCAGGCCGTAGCAGGCCGCTGGCACATGAACGGTGACATCCCGGACGCCGTCCAGCAATTGGTGGTCGGTGACGCCAGCGACGTGGCGGCGGCCCAGGGCAAGTGCGAACTGATCTTCTCCGCGGTGTCGCTGGACAAGAAAGCCGTCACGGCCCTCGAACTGGCCTACGCAACCGCCGGGTTTCCGGTCGTCTCCAACAACTCGGCGCACCGCGCCACGCCGGACGTGCCGATGGTCATTCCGGAAATCAACCCGGGCCATCTGGACGTGATCGCCGACCAGCGCCGCGCCCGCGGTTGGACCACGGGCTGTATCGCCGTCAAATCCAACTGCAGCATCCAGAGCTATATGACGCCCGTCTGGGCGCTGTGGCAGGCGGGCCACAAACCGCGGACGATGATCATCTCGACGCTTCAAGCCCTGTCCGGCGCAGGCCATCCGGGCGTGGCGTCGCTGGACATCCAGGATAATATCGTCCCGCTGATCAAAGGCGAAGAGGAAAAGACGGAGATCGAGCCGCTGAAGATCTTCGGCCGCGTCGAAGGCGGCGCGATTGTGAACGATGCGTCAATCGCCATCTCCGCGCACTGCAATCGGGTGGCTGTCGTGGACGGGCACACCGCTTGCGTCAGCCTCCAGTTCGACGGCGCCGCCCCGGCGCTGGATGAAATCGTCCAGATCTGGCGTCAGTTCCGCGCCGCTCCGCAGGAACTGGATCTGCCCATGGCCCCCCAGCGGCCGATCATCTGCCGCGACGAAGCGGACCGTCCCCAGCCGCGCAAAGACCGCGATGCGGACAAAGGCATGGCCGTCACCGTCGGCCGGCTGCGACCGTGCAACGTCTTCGATATCCGCTTTGTCGGCCTGCACCACAACACCGTGCGCGGCGCGGCGGGCGGCGCGATCCTGACCGCCGAACTGATGAAGGCGCGAGGCGTGATCTGAGCCGCACTACGCCACCAACTCGCCCGCGTCGATCAGCCGGGCGAGTTCCGGCCGGATGTGCGCAAAGGCCCGCGCGCGGTGGCTGAGGACGCTTTTCACGGCCAGCGACAGTTCGGCGAATGTCTGATGATACTCGGCGATCCAAAACAGCGGATCGTAGCCGAAGCCGTTTTGGCCGCGGAGTTCGTGCAGCAGCCGGCCGCGACAGTGCCCCTCGACCTGCGCCCGAATCCGCCCCGCCGGATCCGCCAGCGCCAGGCAACAGACGAACTGGGCGCCGCGGCGCAAGTCCGGGACATCGCGGAGCTGGGCCAGCAGCTTTTCGTTGTTCTGGGCGTCGTTCGACTGGGGACCCGCGTAGCGCGCCGAGTAGACGCCCGGGGCGCCGTCCAAGGCGTCGACCGCCAGGCCGCTGTCGTCGGCCAGCGTCCAATGGCCGGTGGCCACGGCCACCGTGGCGGCTTTCAAAACCGCGTTCTCCGCGAACGTCTGGCCAGTCTCCTCGACTTCCGGCGCCGCCGGGAAATCGGCCGCACTGACCAGGTGTACCCCCAGACCGGATAGCAGCTCGGCCAACTCGCGGACCTTTTTTCGGTTCCGGCTGGCAACCACCAGGGTCGGTTTCTCGCAGTGATTCATGGCGTCTCCGAATGCTCCATTTTCCCATGCTTGTTGCCGCCAGCAGGTTCCGGCGGCTAGAATCTCCAGGCGGGCCCGGAGTACAGGCCCCCCATCCTTCGATGGCAACCAATTGTGACGCGGGCTCCAGGCCACCAGGGAACGCCGCTGACCGGCGTCCGGCACGTACTGCGATGGACTTTATCAACAGCTTGAATCTCTGGCAATGGACCGTCCTGGGATTGGTGCCTCCCGCGATCCTGGCGCTGTACTTCCTCAAGCTCAAACGGCAGCCGCTGGAAGTCCCCAGCACGTATCTGTGGAGCCGGACCATCGAGGATCTGCACGTCAACTCGATCTGGCAGCGACTCCGGCAAAACCTGTTGTTGCTGTTGCAGTTGCTGCTGGTGGCACTGCTGATGGCGGCCTGCTTGCGTCCCGGCTGGCGCGGTGCCCAACTGGTCGGCGACCGCTTTGTCTTTCTCGTGGACACGTCGGCCAGCATGAGCGCGACGGATGTCGAGCCGACGCGGTTGGAGGCGGCCAAACAGCAGATTCTGGGCCTGATCGACCAGATGCATTCGACCGACGTGGCCATGGTGATCAGTTTTTCGAATGGGGCGAGGGTCGAGCAATCGTTCACCAGCAACCGGTCGCTGCTGCGTCAGAAGATCGCGCAGATCCAGCCGACGCAGCGCACCACCGATCTGCGCGAAGCGTTGCGAGCCGCCGCCGGGCTGGCCAATCCGGGGCGAACCAGCGACGCCGATAACGCGAACGACGTCCAGGTGGCCGAAGCCCAGCCGGCCACGCTGTACCTGTATACCGATGGCGGTTTCCCCGCCGTTCCGGATTTCTCGCTGGGCAACCTGACGCCGCAGTACGTGCCCATCGGCAGCCAATCGCCGCGGAACGTGGGCCTCGTCGCTTTTGCCGCCGAGCGGAATCCGGAGCAGCCGGAGCAATGGCAAGCCTTTGCCCGCCTGGCGAATTCGGGCGCCGAGGACGTGAGCCTGGACGTGTCCCTGTTGCGGGACGGCAGCCTGGCGGACGCGCAAACGGTGACCGTCCCGGCACAGGGCCAGGCGGGGGTGCATTTTGAATTACCCGGCATCGAGCGGGGGACGCTGCAAGCGGTATTGGACCACGAGGACGATCTGGCCCTGGACAATCAGGCCTATGCGACGATCGATCCGGGCCGCCGCGCTCGCGTGCTGCTGGCCACGCCCGGCAATCTCGCGCTGCAGCTTGCGCTGGACACCGGAGAAGTCCGCGAATTGGCGGACGTCAGCGTCGTCGCGCCGGCCGAACTGGACAGCAAGCCGCATCAGGCCCTGGCGCTGGCCGCGCATTGGGACTTGATGATCTACGATCGCTGCACGCCGCAGACGATGCCTCAAGCCAACACCCTGTTCATCGGCCGCGTGCCGCCCGTGACGGGCTGGTCGCAAGGCTCCAAGACCACTCGTCCCCTGATCATCGACACGGACCGCGTCCATCCCCTGATGCAGTACCTCGAACTGGGCGACGTGCTGGTTGTCGAAGGTACGCCGCTGAAAACGCCGCCGGGCGGCGCGGCGCTGATCGACGCCGACATCGGACCGCTGTTTGCCATTGCGCCTCGCCAAGGATTCGAGGACGCCGCCCTGGGCTGGGAAATCCTCGGCGCCGACGACCAGGGCCAGGTCGAGCCCAAGACGGACTGGATCATCCGCCGCAGCTTTCCGGTGTTCGCCATGAACGTCGTGCGCTATTTGGGCGGCCTGGCACGCATCGGCCAGACGGCGTCCGTCAGGCCCGGCGAAACGCTCGTCCTGCGGACGGAATCTCCGACCGACCGCGCCTCGGTGCAGCGGCCCGACGGACAGCGGACGGAAATTGCCCGGCAAGCAGCGAACCAGTGGGTCATCACCGACACCGAGCAACAGGGGATCTACCGCACGCTCGAAGGCGGCACCAAACCGACGCGACGGTTCGCGGTGAATCTGTTCGACAGCCGCGAGAGCGATCTGCAGCCGCGGCCGACGATCGAGTTGGGCCACGAGGAAGTGGCCGGCGTCGGCGGCCTGCTGCCGGCTCGCAAGGAACTGTGGCGCTGGCTGCTGGGCGCGGGCTTGGTGGTGCTGGTCTTCGAATGGTACGTGTACAATCGCCGCGTGTATTTCTGACGACGCCCAGGCTCAGACGTACAGAATTCAATTTTCGCGGTTGAACGAATCACCCTCAGGGGAACATTGTCTCCGCGAAAATTGAATTCTGTACGTCTGAGCTCACCCCCGCACAGCAGGCGCAATCGGAGCGGCGGGTCAGCTGGATCATCGACACCCCGCCGCGAAAGCCGTCGTAGGTCAGCATTCGGCCCCACTGCGGGCGGCCGACACCCGACAGGATCTTGATGGCTTCCAAAGCGGCCAGGGAACCCATCGCCGACGAAATCGCGCCGACCACGGGGAAGGATTCCTCGAAGGGCGGCGTTTCGGGATACAGGCACGCCAGGCACGCGGTCTCGCCAGGCTGGAACACACACAGCGTGCCCCCCATGCCCCACTGGGCGGCGTCGATCAGCGGCACGCGGGCCGCGACGGCGGCTCGGTTCAACCGCAGCCGCTCGTCGAACGTCGGCGGACAGGCCAGGATGACGTCACAGCGGCGAGCCAGGTCCAGGGCCTCGGCATCGTCCGGCTCGTGATCGAGAGCTTCGATTTCCACAAACCGATTCATCCGCCGCAGGTGGTCGGCGAACTGCGGTGCCCGCAACTCGCCCAAGCCGTCCTCCGCGCCCAGCACTTGGCGATTCAGATCGGGCGAGATCAGCACCCCGCCGTGGGCCAGGATCACGCGGCCCACGCCGCACATCGTCAGCATCAGCGCCGCCGGACCACCCATGCCGCCGGCGCGGGTAACCAGCACCGTGGCGCGTCTCAGCCGCAACTGGCCTTCGAGGGTCAGCACGCCGGGGCCGAGCTGGCGGCTGTAGCGTTCGAGTTCGGCGGCGGTGAGATCGAATTGGCACATACCGTGGGCCTTTCAGACACTGCGGGATGCAGCGCGTCGGTAAAGGAAACGGGCAGCTCGAGAGCTCTTTTCAGCCGCGACAGGAACTCGCGGCGGGGAATCTCCGTCGCTCCCATGCGAACCAGATGCGGACTGGCCTGCTGGACGTCAAACATGACGAACCCGCGCGACTGCAGATGACGGACCATGTGGACCAGGGCCACTTTCGAGGCGTCCCGGACGCGATGGAACATCGATTCTCCGGCAAAAAAGCCACCCAACGCCAATCCGTACAGGCCGCCCACCAGCTGGCCGCCTTGCCAGACTTCGACGCTGTGCGTCACGCCCAGCCGGTGCAGCTCGATGTAGGCTTCGGCCAGATGCGGTGTGATCCATGTGCCGTCCCCCGGAGTGCGGGGGCCTGCACAGGCCCCGATGACGCTCGGAAAATCCGTGTCGAACGTGACCTGGAACTGACCGCTGTTCAACCGGCGCCGCAGGCGGCGCGAGACATACAAACCGTCAAACTCCAAGACGGCCCGCGGATCGGGACTGAACCAAGCCAGAATCTCGTTCTGGCCGTCGCACACAGGCCACGGAAAGATTCCTTGGCGATAGGCCGTCAGCAACCAGTCCGTCGTCAGCAGACCGCCGACCATCAACAGTCCGCCTTCGCTGGCTTGCCAAACCGGCGGAAACTTTGGCGTAACAGAGTTTTTCCCCATGCTTATCAATCTAACGAGTTCCGGCGGTTGGGAAAAGTGCGCGCCCCACAAACCGATAGGGCTCTCCGCGGGACGTTTCGTTGTGTACAATCTTAGGGTGCTATTTCCTTTTTCCCGTTATTGCGAACCGAAATCAAGATGCCGCCATTCGACCGTTCGCCTGATCCGGTGCCGCCGCTGGTCCCGCTAGCAGAGTTGCGTGGACGCGCTGGCGGTACCGATCCGGACCATGCCTCCTGGGACGAACCGGCGGCGCCACCCCGGTACTCCGGCAGCCATTCCCCGCATCTTCTGTCTCGGGTCCTGGCCTTGTTGGCGCTGCTGTTGGCGCTGCAGTACGTAGTGCCCTACCTGCTCGAACGCTACCACTATGCCATCACTCGCGGCAAGCAGCAGGCGGAATACGATGTGGCCTCCAGCGGATTGCAGGACCTGCAGCTGTCGGCACTGTCGAAAGCCAGCCAGTTGGTCTCGCAGAAAGTCGGGCCGAGCGTGGTCCACATCGACGTCATCAGTGCCCGCGCGCAGCGGCCGCCCAACGAATTGGCTCAGTTGTTCGGCCCGCAGACCGAACGCTCGCGGGGCCAAGGTTCAGGGGTGATTGTCGATCCGGCGGGATACATCGTCACCAATTTTCATGTCGTCCACTCGGCGGCTGAAATCAGCGTCTCGCTCCGCGATGGCCGCGTGCTGCCGGCCCGGGTCGTCGGCGTCGACGTGTTGACCGATCTGGCCGTCCTGAAAGTCAGCGGCGACAACCTGATCGCCGCACCGTGGGGCGACAGCGAAGACATGCACGTGGGGGCTTTGGTATGGGCGCTAGGCAGTCCGTTCGGACTGCAGAGCAGCATCACCTTTGGGATTATCAGCGCCAAGCACCGCGGCGGAATGGCGGGCGAGGTCTATCAGGATTTCCTGCAAACCGACGCGGCGGTCAATCCGGGCAACAGCGGCGGACCGCTGGTCGACGCGCAAGGCCGCGTCATCGGCATCAATACGGCGATTTTGGGCGATGCGTATCGCGGCGTCAGTTTTGCCATCCCCAGCAGCGTGGCGCAAGGGGTTTACGAGCGGTTAAAGGCCAACGGCCGAGTCGCCCGCGGCTGGCTGGGCGTTCAATTGGACGACGTTTCCGAGCAGACCGCCGAGCGGCTGGGCTTGCCCGCCGCCAAAGGCGCTTTGATCGTCACGGTGATCGACGACCGCTCGTTGCCGTCGCCGGCCAAGGATGCGGGACTGATGCGAGGTGACGTCGTGGTCGGCTGGAACGGTACGGCGGTCAACAAGTCGGCGGACTTGATCCGCATGGTGGCCATGACGGAAATCGGTTCGGTGGCCCAGGTCGAGTTGATTCGCCGAGGCGAGAGATTGACGCTGCAGGTACGGGTCGCGGAACGGCCGGCCATGTAACGCGGGGAGGGCTCAGACGTACAGAATTCAATTTTGCCGGGTAAATCGTTATCCTTTAGAGTACCGTCTGCGCCCGGCAAAATTGAATTCTGTACGTCTGAGCCTGTGCCCTGGCAACCCAAACCCCTCTTCCATCCGGACATCCATCATGATCTGGCTCACCGAAAATCCATTCCCCGTCTTGCTGATCGGCACGCTGACCACCGCCATCTTGGCGGGCGGCTGGCTGCGCACCGGCTCGAAATGGCTCCTGGCGGGCGTGCTTGCCGCCATTGCCGTGACCGTGGGGCTGGTGCTGACCGAGCGTTGGATCGTCACGGACCGGGAGCAAGTGACCTGGACGCTGTACGAGATCGCCGCCGCGGTGGAGCGGAACGACGTCGACGGAGCGATGCAACACGCGTACTCCGGCGCGCCCAACGTTCGCGACCACGCCAATGCCGAATTGCGGCAGTACCGCTTCAGCGAAGTCAACATCAAGCGGAACCTGCAGATCGAGGTCTTTCCCAACTACGACCCGCCGATGGCCAGGGCCGAATTCAACGTGGTCGTGGTGCTCACCACGCGGGACGGCCTGGTCAGCAATCGCCGTATTCCGCGGTACGTCGAAGTGACGTTTTACCGCGAGGACGACGGCCGCTGGGGCGTCGGCGGCTACGACCACTTCGATCCCCGCCGCGGCTTTATGGTCGACCCGGACACGCAGATGCCGTACGGGGATTAGACGCAATTCGTGTCCGCCGAACGGGATGAAATCTCGCTCGAAAACTTGAAGTAGGCCAGCGTCTGGGATCTATTCAGCGGGAAATGAAACGGAGTCGTGGCGAACGGGCATATCCCTCCGGCGTCTTCAAGCCCTACGCGGGCGTCTCGACGGCGATCCTGATCTTCAGCAAGTGCGGTGGCACCGATCACGTCTGGTCTTATGACATGGACGCCGACCGCAAGGCGAAGGCGTTCTTCGTCCCGGTGGCCGAGATTCGGGAGAACAAGGTCGACCTGTCGATCAACCGCTACAAGGAGATCGCCTGCGAGGAAGTGAAGCACGCCCCGCCGCACAAGATTCTGGGTCCGCTGGAAGCGTTGGAGGCGGAGATCGCCGCCGACCTGAAGGAATTGCGGGGGATGCTGTGAAATCTGAAATCTGAAATCTGAAATTACCGACCCCAGACTTGCCATTTTGGATTGCAACCGGCACACTTGAGCCATCACCGTTGAAATCCCTTAATCCCTTAATCTCAAATCTCAAATCTCAGATCTCAGATCTCAGATCTGAAATCTCAAATCTCAGATCTGAAATCTCAAATCTGAAATCTCAAATCCCTGTCCCCGAAAGGAGCCCGCCGATGACCTACGACCGATTCGAAGACACGCCCGTCTGGCAAGCTGCCGCGGATCTGGCTGCGGCGGTTTTTGATTGGGTCGAGCATCCGGCGTTCCGCGGCAAAGGCGATCTGGCCGATCAACTCCAGCGCGCGGTGCTGTCCATTTCGAACAACATCGCCGAGGGCTTTGAACGCGGCACGACCAACGAACTGCTGCTGTTCCTGTACTACGCCCGCGGGTCGGCTGGCGAAGTCCGATCGATGCTCGGCGTCATGGAACGTTCGGCCCACTTTCGCGATTTGAAATCGCAAATCTCGAATTTCAAATCCCGTTGCGAATCCATCTCCCGCCAGATCCGCGGCTGGGCCAACAGCCTGAAGAATTCCGACATCTCCGGCCAGCGGCACTTGAACGACCAATCCCGCCGAGCGTACGAGAATCGCCAGCACCGCGAGGAGCATCAGAAGCGAATGGACACGTTCAACCAAGAGCTCTTAACGCGATTAGAGGCCCAGCGTCAAGCCCGACAAGCTGGCGACTCCCCCACCGCTGCGCGCAATGACGCCCCCCCGCACGGCGATGATTCCCATTCTGCAGACAACTCGTGAAATCCGCAACTTTAAATCTCAAATCTCAAATCTCAAATCTCAAATCTCAAATCTCAAATCTCAAATCTCAAATCTCAAATCCGCGGCCCGAATCTCGAATCACCGCTGTCCGATCTCCAAACCAAGCCCAGATCACCGCGTGCGGGGAGCTGCGGGCGAGGCGGAGAGGAAATCCGGATGGCGGCAAAGGCCCTTACAGATCTGATCGCGGCCGCTTCCGGCCAAGTCGACCCGTCGGAGGCGTAATGCCGCGGACGAGGAGCCCAGGCTGCTCTTTCAGCCGGGGAACCAAACCTTGCGGGAAGATGGCCGGGCGGCTCGTCCGTCAAGCGACGAATCAAATCGGCGCTCCGCAGGGGGATCGCGTGTCCTCGGCGCGAACTTGTCGTCATCAACGTTGAATCTCCGCAAACGAAGGCAACATTCATTCTGCGGGCCCCGCCTGCAGAATGCAACGGCTAATTCACGCGGATGAACATTCAACAGGGCCGTGGAAGAATGACCGCTGGTGCCTTCCTTGTTCGGTCTGGCGTGATGGGAGAATGACAGGCCGCCTGCTCATCCGTGATGTTGACGTACGACGAATGCACTGGGACAATAGGTGCCGAAGCTCCAGCAGCTCGCGTTCGATGCACAGGCCGTGTACTTGGACGGCAAACCGGTTACCCGCTTCAAACTCGCGCTGCCCCCGATCCGCAGCACCTTCATGATCGGCAACAACATACGATGAAACCCAACTTTCCACTCATGATCGGCCTGCTTCTCGCACCGCTGACCGCACTGGACGCCGTCGATCCGCCGCAGGGCTCCCAACCCAACATCGTCGTCATCCTCGCGGACGATTTAGGCTACGGCGACGTGTCGTGTTACAACGCGCAATCGAAGGTGCCCACGCCGAACATTGACGCCTTGGCACGGGACGGCCTGCGGTTCACGGATGCTCACAGCCCGGCGACCGTCTGCACGCCCACGCGCTACAGCCTGATGACCGGCCACATGGCGTTTCGCGTGCCGGGTGGCGGACAGGTGTTCACGGGTGCGGGCGGGCCCTCGCTGATTGCGCCCGGGCGGCTGACGATTCCCGCGATGCTCCGCGACCAGGGCTACGCGACGGCGGCCGTCGGCAAGTGGCATGTTGGCTGGACGTTCTTCGACAAGGACGCCGAGCCGATCCACAGCAATGACGCCGCGGCGGTCGAGCGGGTGGATTTTTCGCGCCGCATCCAGGGCGGCCCGCTGGAACACGGCTTCGACCGGTTCTTCGGCACGGCCTGCTGCCCAACCACCGACTGGCTCTATGCGTTTATCGAAGGCGATCGGATTCCGGTGCCGCCGGCCGGCAGGATTGACAAGTCCAATCTACCCCAGCACCCCTACGCCAACGACTGCCGGGCCGGCCTGATCGCGTCGGACTTTCCGATGGAAGAAGTGGATCTGGTGTTTCTCAGGAAGAGCCGCGAGGTCATGCAGGAACACGTCCGCAAGTCGCCGGAGAAGCCCTTCTTTCTTTATCACGCGACGCAGGCTGTTCACTTGCCTTCGTTCGCGGCGAAGCGTTTCCAGGGCAAAACCAACGCCGGACCGCATGGGGATTTCATTCATGAACTCGACTGGATTGTCGGCGAACTGCTGGCCACGCTTGATCAGCTTGGCATCGCCGACAACACGCTCGTGATCTTCACCAGCGACAACGGGCCCGAGACCACCAGCGTCATTCACATGCGGGCCGACCATGGCCACGACGGCGCCCGGCCGTGGCGCGGCATGAAACGCGACCAATGGGAAGGCGGCCATCGCGTGCCGTTCCTCGTCCGCTGGCCCGGCCACGTGAAGCCTGGCACGACCAGTGCGCAGCTCACCAGTCTGACCGACGTGATGGCGACGCTCGCTGCGATCGTGGGCCGCGATCTGCCCGGCGACGCGGCCGAGGACAGTTTCAATATGCTTCCCGCGTTTCTCGGCCAGGCCCGCAAGCCGATCCGGCCCTACCTGCTTCAGCAGGCGTTCGGCGGGCCGCGATCTCTGGCCATCCGCCGCGGCAAGTGGAAGTATCTCGATCATCCCGGCTCGGGCGGCAACCGCTACGAAAGCCATCCAGGGCTGAAGCCGTTCATGCTCGCCGAGTCCGCACCGCATGCTCCCGGTCAGCTCTATGATCTCGACGCGGATCCCGGCGAGACGACGAACCTGTACTTCCAATACCCGGAAATCGTGCGCGAACTCAAGACGCAGCTCGACGCAAGCAAAGCGTCCGGCCGCAGCGCGCCCGGTTCGCCGCAACGGAACAGATCCACTCCGCTCTTGAAAAGCGACAAGACCGTAGCGAAACCCGAGCAACACAACCCATGACGACCCTGCAAGCATCCATTTGGAAAGGCACTCCCATGACAAGACTCTTTCGTTACCCACCAGCGTCCGTGATCACCGCGTTTCTCTTTGTCGGTCCTGCGATCTTGGCCGCGATGATCGCCGTTGCCTTGACTCCCGCGCTGCTGCGCGCTCAGTTACCGCGCACCAGCGGTCCCCTCTTTGACGGCCGCACGTTCAACGGATGGGAAGGCGATACGCAGAGGTCGTTCCGGATCGAGGATGGGGCGATCGTCGGCGGGAACCTGAAGGAGCGCATTCCCCGCAACGAGTTCCTCTGCACCACGCGGCAGTACGCCAATTTCATCCTCCGCCTCGAATGCAAACTGGTCGGTCCGGGCAACGCCGGGATCCAGATCCGTTCGCAACGCGTGCCCAATCACCACGAGGTCTCCGGCTACCAGGCCGATATGAGCGCCGGGGCAGACGGCGGATACTGGGGCTGCCTGTACGACGAATCCCGCCGCAACAAGATGCTGGCCAGGCCCGAGCGCGAGGTGATCGTCAAGGCCCTCAAGCCCGACGACTGGAACCGATACGAGATTCGTTGCGAGGGGCCGCGCATCCGGCTGGCGATCAATGGTGTGCAGACGATCGACTATACCGAAGCGGACGACAAGATCCCGGCCACCGGCATCATCGGCCTGCAGATCCACGGCGGCCCGCCCAGCGAAGCCTGGTACCGGAACATCACGATCGAAGAGCTGCCGTGAACCGGCGCGCGGGAGCAGATTGTGCGCCGTGTCCGACCCTTGGGATCGGCCAAGAAATAGGTGGCGTAAGCTTCCAGCTTGCGGTTCGTATTCCTCGTAAGCTGGAAGCTTACGCCACTTTGAATGCGACAGTAGTTGTCTTGCCGACCCACCCCTGTAAAGGTCGCTTTGGTGGGAAATCGGCGGGCATGAGCGCTGTTGGAGTTCACGCTTCAGCGTGCCAGGCGGGCGGAGTCCGCCAAACACAGCACGCTAAAGCGTGAACTCCAACGAGCTTGGCACCTTTACAGGAGTGCTTGCCGACCCTTACTCTGCTGCGATCAGCACGACGCGGTCGACGAACATGGCGTCCAGCTCGGGACGGTGTCCGTGGGCAAACCAGAAATAGGCACCGGGGACGAAGTCCACGACGCCCAGGCCGATCCAGCGAAATTTCTTGTCGAACGAGCCGTCCTCCGTCGTGAAATCCTGGGACGTGAGGGTCATGCTCTTGAGCGATTTCTTGCCCTGCGCGTCGTAGACGCCCCACGAACCGAGTCGGCCTTCCTCGAGCGTTCCTTCGCACCGTAGCGAGGCCAGAATGCGATACTTGCCGCGGACCGGCGGATGGTAGTTGGTGTTCCAGTCCACCTTGGTCCCCATCCGCACGCTCTTGCCGTTCCAGCCTTCGGCGTCGTCGACGATCGTCGCGGCGTCGTTGACGTTGTTGAACGACAAGGCATCGAACACGACCCAGGCATCTTCCGGAACATCCCGGCAAATCTCCGGCGGATTCCTCTGGGCCAGGAACCCCGCCTGAAGACCGTCCAGGTACTGCGGGAAATTCTTCTCTTGCGAGATCACCGCCGCCTTGGTGTTGAATTCCCGGCAGCGTTGGGCAAAATCCTGCGCCGCCTCGAGGGGATCTTGCGGTCCCAGGAACGGCTGCTGCCGCTGGCGAGCTTCGCTACGCAGCGGATAGTAGCGGCTGAGCCATACATGGTCGATACCCATCTTGGACTTGCGCAGCCGACGCAGTTCGTCGGATTGCGGGCCATAGACCTTCGTCGCCGTCTGGATCGCCTGATTCATGAGCTCCGTCACCTCATTCAGCGTCGCCAGATCGAGCCATTTCGCCGAGTTCATACCGAAGCAGCCCAAGTAGATCTGCTCCTGTTCCGCCCGCGCGATCAGCAGCTCCCAGTATCGCTGCAGCAGCGGAGCGACCGCTTCGCCGTAATAGCCGCGCAGGAACTCGTCGACCAGCTGCTCGCCGTCCAGGTGCGGCTCCCACATCACGCGCAGCAGCAGCCAGTTTTTCAGTTCACAGAAATCGTCGCCTTCCCCCTCCTCGAACAGCCCGATGGCGCCGTGCTCGACGAAATAGCGCACGTTCGGCACAAGCACGCGGAGGTTCGGATGCGGCCCCAGGTAGTCATGGTAATTGGTTGTATAATCCCAGATGAACAGCGTTTTGGCCAACTTGCTCCAGCCTTCGAGGTCCGCGGCGAACTCGCGGTTCTGCTCGCCGCTGAGCGGCTGGATGTACGAGCATTCGATCGTGCACAAACGAATCAACACGTTGTCGCGCGGCCGGATCGTCTTGGGCGGCTTGCGGGTATACTGGTACGCCAAGGACTCGACCAGCACGTCCGGGAACTCCCGCTCCACGGCCTCGGCGACCCGGTTGAGCATCAACACGAGCGTGCCGGCGTGGCTGCCTTCCGCCTCGTCGACCGCCCGGCATTTCTCGCAGGTGCAGAAGCCGTACCAGTCGTTCTGCGAAACGTCGATGATCTTGGCGTCGGGATGCTTCCGCAACGTGTCCAGCACGTTCTTGATCAGCTCCTGAGTCATCTCGTCGTTGGTCAGGCACAGCTGGCCGCGTTCATGCTTGCGCTGGCCGTTGATCTCCGAGTACCACTCCGGATGAGCGTCAAAGTACTTTTCCGGCGGGAGGTACTTGTAGAACGAATGGACAAAGTTGATGATCCGCACCGCGCCGCCATATTCCGGGGTCAAGAACCCGTTGCCCTTCATGCGGGCAGAAAAGACGGTCGGCTGGGCATCGCGATGGTACATTTCCCGCGAGATCAGTTGCGGCGCGTAGCTGACGTGCAGGTCGTCGGCGATAGCCAGCGTCGGCTGGTGCGGAATCCGCGTATCCGTGGGCGTCCACCAGCGGACACCGACCATGTCTTGCAGGAAGGAATAGACCGCGTACAGGCAGCCGCGCTGCGCGTGCCCCGCGAGAATCAGGTTTCCGGCATCCAGCTGGATCAGGATCTCGTCGAACTTGTAGTCCTTCTTCGGAGCTTTCGCCGTCCGGCCGATGAAGATCAAGCACGTCCCATCCGCGGGCACGTCCTGCTCGCTTACGGTGGGAAACTCCGCGCCGGTCACCCGCCGCAGATGCTCGGCCAGTTCGCGCGCCGCGGTCAGCTCGACCACCGCCGGTTCGTCGGGCAACACGATCTTCCAACCGGTCGCACCGTTGCTTGCCAGTTCCGTGGAGTACGAAGGGGTTTGCCCCAACAGCAGGCACAACAGCAAAAGCAGGGTTGTTTTCATGGCTCTTTCCTGGCGTCATTTCCACAGCGGTTGAATCAACTCACTCCAAGTACGGTTTTAGCTGAACGAAATTCAGCAGCAACGCTTCGCCCGGAACGGCTCGTTCGTCGTGGAAGGCGATGGTCTGCGTCTCATCTTCTCATCCTTCTCCTTGGCGTCTAGGCGTTTGGCCAGATAGCACTGTAGTGCGCCAGTGCCTGGGAAAGCAACCTCCCTATTCGAGGGACCTTGTCCCTGAAAGGGACGCGGCGCATGGTGTGGGGATGTGTTATCGGACTATGGGATCTTGGGTCGACTCGTCATGTTGCTGGGCCTACTGGCAGTCGCCACCGCCCAGGTTCAATCGCAGGACGCCGGGCAAGGGCGCCAACCAGCCCGCGACGAAGAAACGTGGAAGCAGATTGCCTTCCAGCCTCCTCCCGCCTTGGCCGGGGACCTCGGCCAGTACCGATCGGAGTATGCCGGGTCCTGCGATCAGCGTGATCGAATCTCTGGGCCGGCTATGGTATAATCGTCACGAGGCTCTGGTCGCAGGGCGACACGGCAAAAAGGAATCATCAAGGGAGTCCATGCGCATGACGGTTGATCCCAACAGTCCCGAACGGCTTACGGCTGTGCCCAGCGAGATCCAGGCGGCCGCGATCGTCAACGCCCTGGCCGACCGCGGCATCCAAGCCACGGTGACCGGCAGTTACACCAGCGGTTTTCGCGCCGAAGCCCCCGGCTGGGTCAGCATCGTCGTCCGCAGGATGGACCTGGATTTGGCAAAGCAGGCGCTTGCCGATTTGCAGCCGGGATCAAACGACGCGGATTGGCCAGAGAGCGACGTCGATCAGGCCAGCGCTCCGTAGGCTCCTCCGTCCTCTGAAAGCAGACGCACCGTAGCCGAGATCCGGCAGGTGATGGCCCCATCGCCACCCCACGCGGACTTTCTCGCTGGCGTCCAGCAGGAACACGCACAGCGGCAGGTCCAGATTCACCGAGCGCCAAGGCTCGATGTCTTCCTTCGTGAACCAGTAGGCCAACCGTCGGCGGCGCTCGTCCTGCTGGACGCCATGCACAACATTTTTCGTGGTGTTGCGGGGCGTCTTCAGCCGGTGGCCTTCTTGCGACTCGATCCCGCCGTCCCGATTCGGCAGCGAGCAGAGATCCCCGTCGATGATGACGTGCTGGAGGGTCAGTTTTTCCAAGCCGTGGAAGTCGAGTTCCTGCTGGTCGTCGCAGGCTTCCGGCGAGCGGGACCATTCGGCCCAGCGGTAGCCGTTCACGTCGTCGATGCCCTTGTCGCCGCTGTCGCTGTCCAGCACGAAGCCGCGGCCCACGACGTTGGCGACCAGGCGGCCCGCGCCCTACATGACCAGCGGGTTGTTGCGGGTCATTTCGCGGGCCATTTCCATGGCGCCGAAGTAGGCGGCTTCGGTCCGGTAGTGGTAGTCGGCGTGGGAACCCAGCGTCATGATCCCGGTCTTCGCCCGCTTGTACCGCGAGGCTTTCCCGATTTCGTAGTCGGACTTCAGCTCGGCGAACTGCTGCCCGCCATGCTTTGCCGTTGGCGTTTGGTCATCCTCGGAAGTTCTCCAGCGACAGGTAGCGGACCCGGGCGCCGCCGCTGCCCGTGGTCGCGGGGTGGGCGTCTTTCCACCGCTGGGCGGATTCGATTTCGGCTTGCAGGGATTCGCGGGTGAACGTCTGCGGACCGCGCCCGGCGGACAGGGGCAGCCGGTTTCGCAGGATGCGACAGGCCGTGATAAAGGCGTCGGCCTTTGCGCGGCTGTTGTCCTCCTCATACGAAGCGCTGTCGTCGTATGCGGCGAAGACTTGGGCGTCGGTCGAATTGCTGCTCAGCGTGGCCATGAACTGAACATGACCGAATCCCGGCGGGGCGTAAAGGCAAATGGGGCTTATACCGGAGGTATATTCGCTCGCTTCGGATTCGACGCGGGTGAACGTGGCGGGCAAACACTTCCGCCCTGCTGGAGAGGGGATCCAGGGCTTGCATTCTCCGAAAAATCTGCTAGTTTGACTGATGGAGGGAGAAGCAGCCGGCGGGTTTGCCAGAAGACGGCTCACTGACGGCTTCCTAGGAATTAAAATGGCGGGATGGCTTTTGGGACTGCGGTGCTTAGAAAATTGCCGCCTGACGGTGTTTCGGAGTGGCGTACGAGGAAACGAACGATTTTGACACAGTGCGGAGAAGCGACAATTCCACGCGCGCACGGGACGAAACGAAGACGCTAGACTCCGAGTCGCTTCTTCGCTCGGAGAATTCGACCAGAGCAAAGAAGTGAATGCAAAGGACGCGCCGTGTGGCAAGTTACCAGTGCGATACGCAGGACGCTCAAGCATACTACCGACGAGGCCTCGCCTACATGCGGAAAGGCCGTTACCAGAGGTTCCGAGGCTAGGTGTAGGCCGTTCAGGTTTGCGCATATTGAATTTCCTGTCAATCACTGTCAACCAGGAGGTGGGAGATGAGTAGTAGCAAGCTTTTTGCCGCGTTAGTGTTTGTGTTGACCGCCGTGACGATGGCCTCGTCTGGTTCGGCTGGTGATCCAAGTAGTGGGAATGCTGATCCGCCTTGGGATGAGACCGACCAACAGAAGGTGGGGTACTTGACGAAGTATGCGCCCCGCGTCTGGATTCACAGCAAGGAGTCGTACTGGCCGTCTTCGGTCGAATGGTCGTTTAATTTCCTAAAGCGGGAGTGGTCGGATGATCTCAATGGTCAAGGAGGTTGGAGGCTCACGACGACAGACGAACTGGAGGAAGCCTCCTCTTGCCTCGCGTATTTCCATGGGGCGGATCCGAGAATGCAGTTGGCCCCTCCATCTCTCGGTCTTAAGGTGCCAGCCTACGCGTTCTGGCACCAAGTGGACGACAGAACTGTCGACCTCCTGTACTTCTTTTACTACCCGTATAACCGCGGCAAGAACATATTAGGCACCGTGTTTGGAAACCACGTGGGTGATTGGGAGCACGTGACGGTTCGGCTTTACCGACAGCAGGACACGCAGGGCCGATGGACGCTGGAGCCATTTACCGACCCCGTTGAGCAAAACGTTCGCGAGGGGAAGGTCACTAACGCAGGAATTCCAGAAGACGCTGGAAGTTTCTATCATGCCTACCACACCTTCGGTAAAACCCATCCCTGGACGGCGGTGCCGAAGGTGCCGGATACCCAACACCCAGTCATTTACTCCGCGTTGGGCTCGCACGGGGTTTGGCTAATCGCGGGGGAGCACGATTACGACGATAAGTTTCGTGGTGATAAAATTCTGAAAGCAGCCGAGATGAGCGCCACAGCGGTCGTGGTAATCGAGAAGTTATTAGGACAACTCAGGGTAAGAGTAAGAGAAACTGAAAAACAGATAAAGCAGCTCTTTGGTGAGAAGTTAACAGGCAAGATAATAGGGGGTCTCAATAAAGTTGACGAAGATCTGCAGAAAGCCACGAAGCAGCTGGGTTACGTTTCTGTCTTGGTGAAGAGCTTTAGGAATCCATCGGATGTTAAACTCGTCGACAAAACGGACGAGGGCACGCGATGGGATACCTGGACCAACCTGGAGTGCTTCGATTATGATGCAAAGAACGGGCTCGGGCCCACGTGGAAGGGGACGTGGCCCATGTGGTTAAAGAAGGACACGGCGGACAGACAGGTCGGCAACGAGGACCCCGCGAGCGGCCCCGTCTATAGGTGGGGCAACAAGAAAATGGAAGTGGGAGGCCCCGTGGCAGCACTAGGGCGGGCGGTGGATGATAGCGTGATCGTGCTAGACGATGGGCCGATAGGGCCAGCCGACAAAGACTACTTTGATACGCCGGAATTGGATTAAGACTCCGCGTCGTGCTGGGAGCAGACAAACGAAAGCTCTCGAGACGCGGTCGGGCTCATCGTAGGGTGGGCCAGAGCGGACGGACATCATCGAGCGGAAATTGCCAATGCCGTGACCACCGCACGGATGCCGACATTACCACGGCGGCAGCGCCGACCCACCGGGACATGGCATCCACTCTCGTGAGGTCGCATCCCACTGACGACGTAGCGATGTATTCTACCTTTCTTACGAATTGCCGGTGAGGGAGCGTGTGACGATGCGGCCGCCTCGACTCCGTTGATCGTGTCCCGGTGGGCCTGCGCTGGCGGTTTGATGGGACAAGCGCACTCGGCGCCGTCGAGCGTTTGTCCGCTTCCCACCACGTTTCCTTGGTCCGCTCCGGCCCACCCTACGTTCACCGTGCGCCAGCCGCAGAACGGCGTCCGCTTGGGCGATGATAGGGAGAATGCCCACCGTTTTGCATATCTCGCGAAACGACCGATACTCGACACGCGACGCTAGCCCCGTTCGTCCATCTGCTCAATCAACCAGACCACGGCGTCGTTGCGGTTGAAGACCTTTCGGCCGTTGCCGAGCTTGGCACCCGTCTCCTTCAGGCCCCACCAGAGGCCGTGTAACAGGTGGCGGCCCGTGGCGCTGCGGCTCTTGATGAGCTGCAGGTTGACGTGGGCTTTGCAGAACGAGGGCGTGCCGTCCAGGCCGGGCGGGTTGTCGCACAACGGGACTTCGATCAGGACCGTCTTGATCTGGCGGATGATTTGCTGGACTGACGGAGCGGGCGGGACCGGCTGGACGGGCGGCGGGGCGTCGGCTTGCTGGTCCGTCAGCGGGATTTCGAGCACGGGGTCCGGCTGCTGGGGCTCGGGCTGCTGGAGTTCCGGCTCGGGGGTGGGCAGGGGCGTGACGGCTTTCGAGTCTTTGTGGACGGTTACTCGGGGCATGGGGGGATCTCCTTATCGGGTTTGGTTGAAAAGGGGGACAGGCACGAATCGTCGTGATTCGAGCCAGTCCCCGTTTTCAACGGGTTTGAATCCACGAACTGCCTGACGGCGTGTCTCGGTCTCGGGCAGGCGGTTTCTGCGCCGGCTTCTTTGGCGGGCCTTGTTTCGGCCGGATCGTCCACAGGCCCCAGATCGTGCGGGCGGCGATGGCGTAGGCGGTGGCGTCGAGGTAGTGGTTGGCTTTCTGGCTGCGGAGGTGGCCGGGGCGGGAGCCTTCGGGGACCCAGCGGTACGAGCCGTTGGGTTGCTTCTGCCATTCTTCGCTGAGGATGTGGCCGGCGTAGTTCTGATGCCGCTGCCATTTCTCGCGGCCGGCTTCGTCGCGCGGGGGCGTGAACAGGGCGAGGCTGCCGACGGTGCCGAACGGCTGGAGGAAGCCGTGGTGGACCTTCAGCTTCCAGGCGTCGGCGTCCAGGTCGGCGAGCCAGATGCCGTTGTTGTAGGACAGGGGGATTGATTGAACAGGAGGTAACAGAGAAAACGGAGGAGCATTGCTCATCAGATTTGACGTTTTCAGGCCGTCCGATGGAACATCGAGCCTGGTTTTTCCAGCCACCAATCTAGAGTCAGCGTATAGATCGGACAGACCAATCCCAGGCTTTCTTCCTCCGTTTACTCCGTTCCCTCCTGTTCAAAACACCCATCCAGGACGATCTTCTCGCAGGCGGATTGATTGAACAGGAGACAACAGAGATAACGGAGGACAGTTTTCTCTGTTACTTCTGTCACCTTTGTTTGAAAGGACCGCGCGATGAATCCACTCTTTCAGCAAGCCACGGGATTGACACACGACGTCATTGGAGCGGCGATTGAAGTCCACAAGGACAAGGGGCCGGGATTGCTGGAATCGATCTATGAGTGGTGCCTGACGATGGAACTCGAACTGCGAAGGCACGTGGTGCAGACTCAAGAACACGTGGTCATTCGGTACAAGCAGTTCCAACGCGAAGAGCCGCTCCGTTTCGACCTGCTAATCGACAGGTGCCTGTTCGTCGAAGTCAAGGCAATCGAGACCGTTCATCCGATTCACAAAGCGCAGTTGCTGAGCTATATGAAGCTGCTCGACATACCGCTCGGGTTGATCATCAACTTCAACGTTCTCAGGCTGACCGACGGAATATCCCGGCTGATTCTTCCCGGAGCTAATTTCGAATGAGGCAGGGGAGCAGGCAGAGCCATCTCCGGCTCTCCTTCTCCGTTCCCTCTGTTGCCTCCTGTTCAATATGTTCGGCCAGGTCCGCCTCGATCGTGCGCTCCGCGGAGGTCCGTCTGGACGCCGCTGCGGGCCGAGTCGCGCACTTTCCGGATCGTCGATGATCACCAGGTCGGGGCGCTTGGTGCCGACCAGCACGCCGCGGATCGCGGAGTCGAGCCCGCGGGTGGTGATGACGGCCCCGCTGCCCAGCGACAGCTGGCCCGGCCGCAGCCGCTGGTCCCAATGGTCCGGGACGCGGACGGTCGGCAGGACGATGTAATCCTGCGCCCACTTCAGGAACGTCCGCTTGCCGTTGGCCGTCTGCGTGGCTCCCCGCTGGGCGGTTCCGTCCAGGGCCAGGATCGGATCGCAGATCTCGGGATAGTCGTCGGCCAGCGCCTGGTTACGTTCCAGCTGGTACTTGATGTTGGCCAGGATCTGCTCGGCGTTGGGGCCGGTCGCCGCGGCGATCAGCGGGAACGAGAGAATCCCGTGCATCACGCAGTAGATCGTCACGCACTGGACGATCGAGGTCTTGCCTTCGCCACGCGGGGCGGCAATCGCCTGGTCGCCGCCGTACTTGGCTGCGTTCAGGATGGCGGCGACCATCTCCTTGCGCTGTTCGGTCCAGTCGCCCCAGAACACGTCGGGGAAGTAGCAGGTCAAGAACGAGTAGATGTCGGCCGAGTTGGCCAGCCGGCGCTGGACGTCGGCCGGATCGCGGATCTTGACATCCTTGAGCGACGCCCGGACCTTGCGTTTGCGCAGGGCGTCGGCCACCCGGATGCCGGCTTTTTTGTCGTCGCCGGCCAGGGCGGTGATCTGCTCGACCTGCCGCTTCAAGTCGGAAACCGACTGCTGGCGTTTCTGGATTTCGGCTTTGAGCGTCATGGCCTGCTGTCGGTTGTCAGTGGTCAGTGGTCGGCTGGGATTCGTTCTGGCTGCGTTGGGGGTGGTATGGGGGTTCTGACTGCTGGTTTTCGTTTGGATGCGTGGGAAGCGACGTTTTGCTCGTGGAAATCGGCGTCTGGCGGCCGCTGGGGCTGCCGGAGGGGCGTTGGTTGCCGCGGTTCGACAAAAAAAGCCGCACCCCCAACGGGGCGCGGCTACGAAAAAAGGGAGCGGCCGCGCCTCGCGTTGAGGCGTGCAACTCCCTATGGTGCTAATTTAGCATGTACCGGAGGTATTTTGCAAGGCAGGCGGAATCGAGCAGGTTTGCCCGCTGGCACTACTGACGGTTAAGCTCGACGCCGTACCTCCGCCACGATTCTAGCCATCGTGCCGCCC
>Ga0351886_10125_pt1 | contig 38832 bp, 29 predicted proteins | sample TotcelFGM3001L14_FD_206761 | JGI IMG/M metagenome (GOLD analysis project Ga0351886, IMG submission 206761) | Enriched cells from coal bed in the Powder River Basin, Montana, United States - Total cells FGM rep3 HSBNCT.FGM.300.1.L14 ... | reverse complement strand
ATGTGGCAAAATGGACTATATCCAGTTTCTTATTCGTCGTTTTTTCTGCAGTTTTTAAAGCTTCAGCTATACTGGGAGTGCTCATCATCTGTCCATTATAGCCGCTGAAATCATTATTAAGTGCTCCCGGCCATCCTGCACCATGATCCATGACAACAAGCATATAATGTTTTGCAGGATATTTTTTTATACCCCAGGAAACAAAATCTGCCAGAGTCTGCGGATTGCTTATATCAGTAAGATAAAGGTCTCTTTCCATACGTGATGTATAATAAGGATGCCTTGATGGTGTGTCCTGATTATTGATAATATAATATCTTTTGACACCGTTCCAGTCGCCGTCAATATTGGTTTTATGATTTTTTACTTCTTCCAGAGCCTTCGGATCATCTTTATATTTTTCTCCCAGAACTTTTTTGACTTCATCCTGAGAAAGACGGGCAATCTGAGATACAAGATTTATCTTATCATTGGAACCGACATTTTCCAGGTCAAGCATAGCTTTTGCCATATGAGGTTCTAAATCATTAGCACCGTCCATATAAAACATGATGGTCCATTCTTTTTCCTGACCTTCAGCAGGTTTCTCTTCAAGACTTTCTGCGAAATTTACGAGGGTTTTATTTATAGAAATCTTGTTAAGGTTGGGGGGCATAATAACATTATCATCTAAAATACTTTTTCCCTGAATTGCAACAATGTCTTTCGGCTCTTCCTGTTTTTCCGAAGACTTTTTGAGGGAAGCAGGGCCGGAACTACTCTGTGGATTTTTTATGCTTAAATTCCTTATATCGCCATTTATCATAATCTATAAATAATTCCTTTCGCATGTTTATTCTTGAATAAACCTGCCTTCCTCTTATTGAATTATAACATTCTATTAAGACAAAAGAAAAGATATTTTGTGAAATCTTTGTTAAAATTTTGTTAACATTTGGATAAAGAATAATCTGGCAGTAAATTTGCACTTGACAATATGGGGAATAATAGTTTAAAGTTTAATGTTGAAAGTTTAAGGTAGAAGGTTTCAGCATAAAACTCTTAAACTATAAAATGATGTTAGAAAAGAGTGATCAATATATGAAAAATATATTTAAAAGCCTGCTTATATTTATGCTTCTATTAACTATTCCATCATGGGGAGGAGAAAAACTAAAAAAGCCATGGATCGGCATACAGATAGGAGAACTTACAAGGGATCTGGCAATCAGTTACGACTACTATCCAGATATGAGCGGTGCCTTTGTCCACTATGTCTTCCCTGCAGGTCCTGCAGGAACTGCAGGTATTAAAAGTGGAGATATAATAATCAGTATTGATGGTATTCAAATTACTTCACCAAAGGAACTGGCTGAATTTATAGGCAAAATCAAATATAAGAAATCTGTAAAATTTAAAGTATTTCGCGGCGGTTATAAAAAAAATATAAGTGTTACTGTCATAAATAATCCCTATTCTTCATCATCTAATTCAAAATATGGCAATGGCCAGGAAAAACCATGGTTTGGTATTTCATTGAAAAACATAGATAAAGAAATGGCTGACATATGGGATTTTCCTGTTTCATCAGGTATACTTGTCGTTAATGTTTATGAAGACAGTGCAGCATGTAAAGCCGGTATAGAAACAGGAGATATAATAGTTGAAGTTAACGGAGATATAATAAAAACCTATGAAGAACTCCTTGCTATGGTTACACCTCTCAAACCGGGAAAAACCATTAAACTTGGCATATGGCATAACAAGAAGAAAGTGGTAAAGGAAGTAACATTTTAGAACAGTGACCAGTTATCAGTGACCAGTTATCAGTGACCAGTGACCAGTTATCAGTTATCAGTTATCAGTGACCAGTGACCAGTTATCAGTTGTCAGTTGTCAGTTATCAGTTATCAGTTATCAGTTATATTATTATGTACAAATTACTGATCACTTTTCACTATTCACTTCTCACTTTTCACTATTCAAACTTTCTGGTTTTCAAACGGTTCTTTATCTTTAAAAGAGCTTTCTCTGCAGTTTCTATTAATTCAGGATCGTCTGATACATGAAAAACCTTGTTAAATTCAAGAGCAGCTTTATTAAAATCTTTCAGCTTCATATATACACAGCCGAGATTATAATAGATATTACCATTGGCAGGTTCTAATTTGAGAGCTTCCCGATATTTTTCTATGGCATTGGAATATTCCTTCCGGGAGCTGTAGGTATATCCAAGATTGATATAAAGTTTTGCGTCATAAGGATTTAAAGCTATAGCTTTTTGATATTCTATGATTGCCAGATCATACTGTTTCAGTTCATTATATATCCAGGCAATTTTATTATACAAATCTGTTTTCCCCGGATCTATTGCTATGGCTTTCCTGTATTCCTCTATTGCATAAATAAGTTTTCCTGTTTCCACATATATATTTGCAATATTTTCATAGATTTTCACATCTTCTCTTCCGGTCTGTAAGGCTTCTTCATATTGCTCTATTGCTTCGTCATAATGTCCGCAGAGTTCATAAATCTGGGCCAGACCCGTATAGGCTTCATAATTATTCGGGGCACAGTCAATGGCTTTTCTGTAATATTTAATGGCAGATTCATATTTTCCCTGGGTACCATAAGAAAAAGCCAGATTAATATAAGCCATTACAAAATCCGGTGTCAATTTTATTGCTTCCATATAAGAAAGTATAGCAATATCATGTTTATTCAATTTCGCATAGGCAAACCCCAGGTTATTATGGGCAAGACTCATATGAGGCTGCAGTTTTAAAGCTTTCCTGTATTCCTCTATGGCAAGTTCATAATTTCCCAGAGCACTGTAAGCATTTCCAAGATTGTTATATGCCATAGGAAAATTTTTGTCAATGGCTATAGATTTTCTATACTCCAGTATTGCATTATAAAATTCACCCTGGTTGTAATAAGCAAATCCGAGATTATTGTAAGCTATGGCAAAATCAGGTTCCAGATCTATAACTGCTTTATAAGCATTTACTGCCTTCTCATAGTCTCCCATAGCAGAATATATATTACCAATAGCATTATACACTTCATGATTATAGGGTTTCAGTTTAAGTGAAGAAATATAAGATTCAAGAGCCTCTTTATATTTACCCTGGGAGCAATAGATATTTCCGAGGTTAACATGAATTTCACATGTATTCTGTTTTAATTCAAGGGATTTTTTATAACAATTTTCTGCCATATCAATCTTCCCATGCTTTACAAAAATATCAGCCATCTCCATATATTGACTGGCTGAAGGACCTCTGGTTAATCTCTCTATTGCCTCTGACATAACATCTTTCATATGTATACTGAGAAGGCCTTCCCTGTTTCTCGCTTCTTCTAAAGGTTTTATTGCATCATGATGGCCAACCATACCAAGAGCAATCGCAACCTGTTTCCTCACAGAAGGAGCAGGGTCCTCCAGTGCTTTAATTAAAGGCTCAACTGCAGAATATTCCATAAATTTACCAATAGATGTAGCTGCACATGCTCTCAAATACTCGACATCTCTCTCTAAAACCTTTATAAGATATGGTATTGCAGCTGTATTACCAATATTGCCGAGAGCAACAACAGCTCTGCTTCTGACCTCTCCATCTTTATCTTCCAGTGCTTTAATCAATCCTTTTACTACTCTTTCTTCTCTATAATTTCCAAGTGACTTTACTGCAAGTCTTCGAAGTTCTACATTATGAGTGTCTAACTGTAAAATAAGTCCGTCAATCTGATCCATGGTTATTGCTTTCCGGGACATTGGTATGGAAGATTCATTGCTCACTATATCTATTATATCCTGAGAAGATATTTGATATTTAATAGCAATCGTAGCAGCATGGAGATCAGTTGATGACCTGTATAAATCTACTATGGATTTCCTCATATCTGCTGCAGAAAGAAATCTATCTTCAATTCTCTCTTCCAGAGCCTTCATTATTATATTTTCCATATCTTCGGAAACAGTGGAATTCTTATCACAGATTGTGCTGAATTTAAATGGTGTAAGTGGTAATTCTCCTGTAAGTAATTGATGCATAGTTGCTCCAAGAGAATAAAGATCACTCTGAGGTACAGCTATGCCACGGTATTGTTCCGGAGGAGAATAACCTTCTGTACCACTTGAACTTTTATGAAGTTTTTCCAATGAGATTGTTCTGGCTATACCAAAATCTATAAGAACTATTTGATTTGCATCTCTTTTTAAAATTATATTCGAAGGTTTAATATCTCTGTATATTAAAGGAGGAGTCTGATTATGGAGATAATCAAGAACATTAAGGATTTGAATGCTCCATTCTACAGTTTCTTTTTCATCAAATTTCTTTCCATATGAATTATACCAGGTAGTTTCAAGGTCCGTTCCTTCAACAAAATCCATAACCAGATAATACTTTTCATTTTCTATAAAATAATCCCTTATTCTGGGAAGATTTGTATGACGAAGTTTCGTAAGTATTTTTGCTTCATCATTAAATCTAATTATGGCTTCCTGCCTTTTAGCCGGATTTGAATAAAAACTGAGCATTTCTTTTATAGCACAGACATCATCAAGTCTTAGATCCCTGGCCTTATATACTGCACCCATACCACCTGATTTAATAAGATGAACAATCTCATACCTCTTATCGAGTACAGTCTTCTGAGGCAAACATTTAACCTGTTCATCTATTATTACAGGAATTCCGCAATATTTACAGAGATTACTGTTGATTTCATTTTCATTACCGCACATGTGACATAAAATAGCCATTTATATACACCTTAACAAGTTAAAATTAGGTTTTGGGTTTTTAATCTCCCTGACCCAACACCCAACACCCAACACCCATAACCCTTAAATTTATTAGTTATTTCTCTTGATTTAAATTAGCATATTCGATAGTATAAAGTGGATTCCTTTTTAGATAAATTATGTAATATTAAAATTTATGCAGCCTTTTTATTAAAATCGTGACTTATGACTCGTAAGACTTGACTGGCTGGGACAAACTCTTATTCTTGACTTATATGATATAATAAGTCGTGAATCGTGAAATTGAGGTAAAAATTTAATATCTCACGATAAATAAAATCTAAGGTGGGGTTTGTATGAGTAAAAAAATATCGAAAAAAGTACTGAATCTTATAGGACTTGGAATAGATTTCAAATCTGACATTACAGAGGGACAGGAAAAATCCTGGAAAATAAAAAGAGAAAAAGAAATAATGAAAAAAGTTAACGGAACAAATAAGGACCAGGAAATAAAAACAGACGACCTTTACTGTATTGTCTGTGGAGCAAATGTCAATATAAACAATCTTTCCTGTGAAGGCTGCGGTATGGAATTCAATATGGACGAAAAAGAAGCAAGACATATGATAAGCCTTATGATAGGTATGTCCTGGTCAGATGGAGTCCTTGATGAAGCTGAAAAATCGTGCTTAATAGAATATATAGATAAAATAGATATATCTTCCGGTACAAAAAGCAGATTAAAAAAAGAAGTAAATACTCCGAGAATATTAAAAAATATAGTTCGCTGGATAAAAACCCCTCAGGCTAAGAGAAATACACTGAGGATGGCTACAGCTTCCGCTATGGTAAGTAAATGGGATGAAAAAGAATATAGCTATCTTGAAGAAGCAAAAAAATTACTCGACATGGACAGTAAAGAAGCTGATAATGTCATAAAGAAGACTGAAGAATATTTAAAACCATTACTTGGATGCTAAGGTGCTGATAACGCTAAATAAACTATTGACTGGTGTTTCGTGACGCGTAACGCGTAACGCGTGACGGGAGGCAATCATGTCAGTAAAATATTCCATTTATCTGGTGCAATATTAATCGCTGGCAGTAATAAGGAATGAATTCAGAATAATTGAGGAATACTATTATTCGCGTCCTTAATCATTTTGATTAACTCTCATAGATATTTTAAAATAGTAAGAGCCATTTCCAGGTAAGGGTCCAGTTTAAGTGCTTCGAGACAATATTTTCTGGCATCTTCTGTGTTACCTGAAATAAAAAAAATATTTCCCAGTCCAAGAAGAGCCATTTTATTTAAAGGTTCTTCTTCTAAAATCTGGAGAAATATTTTTTTTGCATTGGAATATTCATTGAGTTTTGTAAGGAACAATCCGAGTTTCAGCTTTATAGTAAGGTTACATGGATCATATGACAGTGCTTTTTCTGTGAGTTTTACAGCTTCAAAAGTATTACCTTTACTGTAATATATAAGAGCTAACTGGTAACATGCCTGGCTGTGTGAAGGGTTTACCAGAAGGGCAACTCTGAGAAATATTTCAGATTTATCAATATTGCCTCTGTAATATAAATGAAGAGCAAAATTATAATATTTTTCTGCCTTTTCTATCATGTCGTATGTCATAAGAATGTCATAGAAACTCTTAATTTCAAAAAAATCTGCTGCCAGAGGAACTATATTATAAAAATCTTTCGGAGGATAAATGATTGTAAAATCTCTGAAAGCACAGAATGGAGGAGAAGGAACCCTTCCGTATAAACCATAGGTTCTGCAGGAATAAGGTCTTACCGGATAAATAGAACATCCACTATTATAAAGGGGGCAGCCTGTGTATATAAGCTGTCCGTCCATATTTCTCTTTTTATTTATATAATCTCGAAATTTTTTTCCCTCTCCTGATCTATTATGTTTATCAAGATAGAGATCTATATATTGATACTCTATTTCACATACTCCATGGGTAAGCACATAGGTACAGCAGCTACGACAGGAACCACAAAAATTTTTTTTACTTTTTTCAAATAACAGGGAAAGTTTATGATAAAATAGTCCGAGTTTTTCAAGAAGTTCTTCTTTTGTATCCATAAAGATATTATATCATATTTGGAGGGAATATAAATCTTACATAGAATTATAAATCGTGACGCGTAACGCGTAACGCGTGACGCGTGACCTATCACGAGTTTCCGAAAGGGGGTTTTGGTGTAAAAGTTGAAGGGTTAACGTTGAAGGTTTAGAGTTTTCTCAAAACACTATAAACTTTAAACAATAAACTTTAAACTTTAAACCACATAACATATGTCTAAAAAATTCATACCCACATTGGTTATAGGTCTCGGAGGCACAGGTCACCGTGCTGTAGTAAAACTTAAAAGATTGATGCAGAAAAACGGTCTGGGAGAACTCCCTGTAATAAAATATCTTGTATTTGATTGTGATACCGATGAAGTTATAGGCTCTATGACTGCTTCAGAAATGGAACCAAATGAATTTTTCCATTTGACTGTAAAGAATGCTTCCGCTATAATTCGGGAAGCCCATCCGGGAGGAGCACAGCCTCTCATAGGAAAATGGATACCGAAGAATTTTACTCCCAATGATATAAAAGACGGAGCAGGACAGATAAGAACTTCCGGGAGACTGAGTGTTTTCTGGAACTGTCAGATTATAATTTCAGCCATAGCCCAGGCTTTAAATCAGGTTACCCAGATAGGAAATGAAAAACGTATGAAAGATCTGGGTTTTGAACTTACAAGAAATGATGTAATAGATGTATATATAGTCTGTTCCGTATGCGGAGGAACAGGGTCTGGAACATTTCTCGACATTGCATATCTTGCAAGACAGGCATGTCTTAATGCAGGAGTATCAAAAATAAACTCTACCGGTATAATGGTCATGGCAGGAGCATGGACAAGCGGTACAAGGCCTGTAGGTATGGAGGCCAATGCCTATGCATCATTGAAAGAACTGGATTATTTTATGGACAAGAAAACAACCTTTTCCTGCCATTATCCGTCACTGCCGCCTGTCAATACAAAGGAAAAACCCTTTGATATATGCTATCTCGTAGATTCTATAAATGCAAACGGCAGAAAACTGGCAGATATTGAAGAAGTTACTGAAATGATAAGTGATGCAGCCTTTCTCATGATAGGAACACAGGTAGGGAAAAGCCTTGCCAGTCCTTTTGATAATATAAAACCAGTTCTTACAAATTATGAACAGGGTAAAAATACTGCATACAGCGGTCTTGGCACATCTGCCGTAGAATATCCTACAGAAAGAATTTTAAAGATAAATGCCTTCAAACTCGGTCAGGACATAATAGAAAATCTTCTTATGAAAGATAAAGACTGGTTAAAACAGAGTGATAACCTTGCAGATACGTTCATAAATAAAAATCAGCTTGACGAGGAAAATTCCGATCAGCTTATAGACAGGATTACACTTAAACCTGACGGTTCCAGGATTAATATTATTATAAGCCCGAACAGATATGATGAAATAAGTGATAAGGAATTAAGCCAGAAAATCTTAAATGACGGACAGTATTATGAAACACAGGCCATGTCTCAGATTGAAGGAATAATGAAAGAAAATGAAACAAAAATTTCAGAAATGAGCCTCAATGCTCTTAATGAAGAAATTATAAGAATTTTAAATGATCCTGCCCTGGGAGTGGAAGTGGCATGTAGATCTATTGAACACTTAAAAGGCGATTTTGACCGTTATACGGAAATGATGAAACAGGAAAAACAGTCTCTTGATATGCAGATTGAACAGCTCAGATCAAAGGTAAGAAACGGTCAGAATGAACTGGAAACTGTTATAAAAAGCTGGAATATCATAGGAAAAAAAGGAAGAATAAGAGACAGCAGAGACAGTCTTGTAAGAGGTGTTCAGGCTCTCCTGAACAGCATAATAGATTCAAGGAGAAGAGCCATAGCCATAAATATTTATTCAAATCTCCAGAGTTCCATATCTCAGATAAGAACCAGGATAGATAAAGTAAAAAACCAGTTAGATATGGTATGTCAGGATATAAGAGCAAAATATAAAAACCAGCTTTCAATAAAAGAAAGAAAAGGTGTACTCGTTTCGAGTATTATAGAAGATAACGGTATAGTGGCTCTTTACGATGAATATATAAAAGATGTTTCCAAAGAAAAAGCCACCTTTCTTTCTCAGTACGGGCCGCTGGTAACCTTCGAAAATTTATCTATTGATGAAATAATAGGGAAGGTTATAGATTACGCAAAAGAAAGATTCAGACTGGTTTTAGGACAATCAATAGACGATTTTATTGCTGCCAATAAGGATAAGGTAAGTATTCCTTCAATGGTAGATGACATAATATTTAAAGCAGCACCTTACTGGAACTATAATCCTGCTCTTCTCCAGCATGGAGGTAATGTTAAACAGATAGTTGTTCTTGGTGTGGAAGACAGAGAAAAATCAATGGTTGTACAGGAGTTCAAAGGAAGGCCTTTCGGTGCGGAAGAAGATAATGTATCCTCTACAGGGGATAAAGACAGGATAACCATATTAAATACAGTCCATGGTCTTCCTCTTTTTGCAATTTCTCAGATGCAGAACTACAGATACAGTTATGATCAGGTAAGGGAAAGCGGCTCAAAACCACTCCATATAGCAGAAGATTTTATATCTTTTCCATCCATAGAACCGGGAGAAGATACGGGACTTCTTAACTTTGCCCTTGCATGTGCCTTCAATTTCATTATACAATCAGGGGCAAATTATGTTTATAAACTCGAAGATGAACTTTCCGAACCTGTTATGCTTGGTAAAGGAAGAGAAAAATCGGCTGTTGCCTACGGAACAAGAAAGGATCTGACAGGAGATAGTACATCCAGAATAGAAAAGAAAATGGTTGCAGAAGGAGTTAATTCCATAATAACAGGCCTTCAGAAATATTATGATGATAATTTGAAAATAGCTACAGAACAGCCGTCAACTGGCTATAAGGAACATTTAAAAAAGGAGCTTAAAGATATAAAAACCTATATTGATGAATTACAGCAGTAAAACAGGACTTTCACTTTTATTTATATTTATTCTATTCTCTTCTGTTTCTTTTTCGGAAGAAGTAGAAAACAGTAAAGGTTACTATAGCTTTCAAATACCCCAGGGATGGAAAAAACTGGATTATGACACTGTATCAGTGGCCTATCCGGTAAATGGAAGGGGATATTATTTCAGAATAGATTATCTGGATTTTTCCAGTAAAGAGGAGGCAAATTTTAAGGACATACCGAAATTATTTTCCGGAGCTTATAATTTTACTCTTACAGAAACAGGAGATATAACAGGAACCTCTCTTGAAAGTTTTGCTGCAGATAAAGGCCTGTTCATAAATGGTCATTTCAGTTCACCTGACGGAGAAATTAATGTAGAAGAAATCTATCTTATAAAAGGCAAAAGAGTCTACAGAATATATTCTGTAATCCCTGCCATGGAGTATGAAACATTAAATCCGCAGGTAAATATGTTAATGTCCAGTGTAAAACTTCAAACTATACCGGATGGAGTTGCTGCTTCTCCTTCGGCAAATCCTACAAAAGGCCCTGAAAATCTCCAGGGTGTGGAAGTTATAACACCTGAAGACGGAGTAAATATAGCCCTTAAAGACAGGGGAGCTTATGTAGAAGGTGCCAGAGATGATCTGGGCAATATCAGTGCAATGCTTGACGGAGAATCTACCAGCTATTCTTCTTTTTACGGCTTTACCTATGCTCTTTTAAATGAACAGATGATAGTAGTACTTGACAAATGCTATCTTATAAATAAAATAGATATACTCTTCTGGGATCTAGCCAGAAGTTATTATCAATTTAAGATAGAAACCTCTGTAGATAAAAAGAACTGGGAACTTCTTATAGATAGAAGCTATGGAGAATGGTACAGCTGGCAGTATCTCAGTTTCCCTGCAAGGCCAGTAAAGTATATAAGAATAAATTGCAGTTATAATTCAGACTACAGCGGTAATTATAAAATTGTGGATTTAGTGGCATATTTAATTAAAAAGTGAAAAGTGAAAAGTGAAAAGGAGTAAAAAAATATTTCCTTTCACCTTTCACGTTTCACCTTTCACAAATCATTAGGAGGTAAAAAAATGGCAGAAACACAGACAAAACTTACAAAAAAAGGGTATGAAGAACTTAAAAGAAGACTTCATTATTTAAAAGCTGTTCAGAGACCTGAAGTTGCGCAGCGTATAAGACAGGCAAAAGAATTCGGAGAAATAGGAGAAAACTCCGAATATGAAGATGCAAAACTTGAACAGGCCTTTGTAGAAGGCGAAATAATGAATCTGGAAAAAATGCTGCAAAATGCTATTATAATTGATGAGAGTGAACTACCGGAGGGTGTAGTAAGTATCGGTTCAACGGTGAAAATACGTGAAAAAGGAAAGGAACATACGGAAACATTCAAGATAGTAAGCCCTGCAGAATGTGACCCGAGAAATGGAAAGATTTCCAATGAATCTATGGTAGGAGCGAAATTACTGGATTCCTGCGTAGGTGCCATTATAAAAGTAGATGCACCTGCAGGGCCTATGGAATATGAAATACTGGAAATAATGAATTGATTCTTGGCTATCAGCTATCAGCTATCAGCTTTCTGAAAAAACTGAAATGCTGAAAGGCTAAAAAAGGAGAAATAGTTATGGAAGAACAGATTGTAGATCAGGTTCAATTTAGACGAGAAAAACTTGCCCGTCTTAAAGAAATGAATGTAAAGCCCTATGGTGAAAGATATAATGTAAGCCATTCAATCTCTGAAGTGAGAAAAATTTATGGAACTGTTGCAGAAGAAGAAAAAAGTAATGAAACTGTAAGACTGGCTGGAAGAATTATGGCTCTCAGAGGTCATGGGAAGGTTATATTTTCAGATTTAAGAGATCTCGATGATATAATACAGCTCTATGTCCGTAAAAATGACCTGGGAGAAGGAAAATTTGATATATTCAAACTTGTAGACATAGGAGATCTCATAGGTGTAGAAGGGAATATCTTTAAAACAAAAAAAGGGGAACTTTCTTTATATGTAACTGATTTTGTCCCTCTGGCAAAATGCCTCAATCCACTCCCTGAAAAATGGCATGGATTGAAAGACACTGAAATTCGTTACAGAAAGCGCTATCTTGATCTAATAATCAATCCTGATGTAAGAAAGACCTTTATTACAAGGACAAAAATAGTAAGATCCATAAGAGAACTGCTTGACAGAAAGGGATTCTTTGAAGTTGAAACACCATGTATGAATACAATTACCGGAGGAGCAAATGCCCGTCCTTTTATAACCCATCATAATGCTCTGGATATGGATCTTTACATGAGAATAGCAACAGAACTGCATCTGAAGAGATTAATAGTGGGAGGCCTGGAAAAGGTATATGAAATAGGCCGTATATACAGAAATGAAGGAATTTCTACAAAGCACAATCCTGAATTTACTACCCTTGAGGTATATGAAGCCTACAGTGACTATGAAGGCATGATGACTCTTGCAGAAGATATTATTTCTACTGTGGCTGAAAATACCACAGGTACAGAACTGGAATATGATGGCAAAAAAGTAAATCTAAAACCTCCATTCACACGTATTACAATGGATGAAGCTTTGAAGAAATATGCAGGAACAGGTCTCAGTGAATTAAGGGATCTGAATTTTGCAAGAAGTAAAGCAAAAGAACTTGGTATAGATGGTGTTAATGAACTGAATGTATCAAATCTGATAGATAAAATATTTGAATGTACTGTTGAACCTCACCTGATACAGCCTACATTCATTCTGGATTACCCTGTAGAACTTTCGCCTCTGGCAAAGAAAAAAGATGAAGATCCCACTCTCACATATAGATTTGAACTGTTCATAATTAACTTTGAAGTAGCCAATGCTTTCTCGGAACTGAATGACCCTGCAGATCAGAAAGAGAGATTTTTAGAACAGATGAAACAGCGTGATGCAGGAGATCTGGAAGCACAGATGCTTGACGAAGATTATATAGAAGCACTTGAATATGGTATGCCTCCTGCAGGAGGCATGGGAATAGGCATAGACAGACTTGCCATGTTATTTACTGACTCTCCTTCTATAAGAGATGTTATACTCTTTCCTTTGATGAAACCGGTAAAGTGAAGAGGTGAAACGTGAAAGGTGAAACGTGAAAGGATGAAACTATTTCTTTTCACTTTTCACTTTTCACTATTTTACCCTATGGCATAAACACATTTATCACTTGAGCCTACATAAATAGTTCCGTCAGAATCTACACTCGGTGAAGAATCAACAGAGCCCCCTGTTTTAAATTTCCACTGTAACTGTCCGTCAGGTCTTAAAGCATAAAGATGGCCATCCCAGGAACCGAAATATATAAAGCCGTCACTGTCAATTACAGGTGAAGAAATTACAGAATCTCCTGTTTTAAAACTCCATCTGAGCATACCTTCACTGTTTATGGAATAGAAATAATTATCACATGAACCAAAATATATATTTCCATCTTTTCCAATGGCAGGGGAAGAGACTATTTCGTTGCCTGTTCTCACACCCCATCGAAAGGTTCCGTCAGGATTAATGGCATAAAGGGCAGAATCCCCGCTGCCTACATAAATACATCCGTCTGCTCCTATAGCAGGAGAAGATGAAATAAAATTATCTGTTCTGAATTTCCACTTTAACTGTCCGTCTCTTGAAATAGCATAAAGATAAGGATTACCGCTTCCCACATAGATTGTTCCGTCTGTTCCTATGGCAGGAGAGGATTCTATAAGATTTCCTGTACCAAATTTCCATTTAAGAGTTCCATCAGGATTAATGGCATAGAGAGAAAAATCAAGAGAACCTATATGAATAGTTCCGTCTGCACCGACAGCATAAAGATGTTCATTCCACGATCCTATGTAAATTGTGCCATCATCACCTATAGAGTTTGAGGAAGTAATACTTTTACCTATAAAATATTTCCACTTCAATGTTCCATCAGGATATAAGGCATAAAGGTGTTTATCTTTTGAGCCGAAATATATAGTACCGGATTTTGTTATTGATGGAGTCGATGTTATAAAGCCTTCTGTAGTAAATTTCCATTTTATTTTGCCTTTTTTATTATCAAGGGCATAGAGATTTTTATCCCATGATCCGAAATAAAGTGTACTGTCAGGACCTATTACCAGACTGGAGGAAATATTATCTTTAACTTTAAACTTCCATTTCAGCCTTCTTCCTCTCTGAGGCCTGGAATATTCGCTCAAACCGGTATTCTGAAGATTTCCGCGAAACTTTGGCCATGGAGTCTGAGCCAGGGCATTACTTCCTGCCGGTCCTTTCTGGGAGTAGAATACAAGTTCTGCTTTTTCTCTTTTACGCCAGAACATTTACATATTCCTCCCTGAGTAATGCCATAATATGCTGATCATAATATTTTCCATCCCATAATAGCCTTTTCCTGAGGCATCCTTCCATTTTAAAGCCGCATTTTTCATAGCATTTTATAGCTCTTTTATTATATTCTGCCACATTCACTTCAATTCTTCTCAGGGAAAGTTCACTGAAAGCAAAATCAATTAAAGTCAGCATAGCATCTGTTCCATAGCCTTTGTGCCGGTATTCATGTTCACCTATCATTATAATAATAGAAGAAGAACCTTCCCTCCATCTTATATCATAGAGATCTATTGTACCTATTGTCTTTTTATCGAAAGCATGTATAATGAAAAATTCTCTGGTTCTATCAGAAATACTGTTGTTATACCAGATTTCTACCTCATCAAAGGCAGGAGGAAAAGAATGAAGATTCAAAAGACTGTGTATTTCAGGATCATTCCACCAGACCCATATTCTACCATAGTCTTCCTTTTCAGGGCGTCTCAAACAGGATTTTTTTCCGAATAACATATGTGTACATCCTTTAATAGTTAATTCCATAACAATCTATATAGTAATGAGTAAAGCGCAATGTCATTAAGTTAACGTTATAACCATCTAAATTGGCTGCCTGGCGCTCCTCCGAAAAAATCTAAACTATAACATTTATATCTGTTAGAGCTTACATCATGCTACTTTACACTGTATATCAATTAAATACACTTGTGCCGCCGTGATATTTTTTCTCCAGAGCACCAGGCAGCCAATTTGCTATATGTTTCTTAACTTAACGCCATTATGCGTAAAGCGTGATGCGCAGGAATATAAACCATTACGCATTACGCTTTACGCTTTACGCATCACGAATATATTATACTATAGACACATTTATAATTCATCAATTTTATAATAAATTTTCCGAAAACATAAATGTTACAAAAATTTAACACTATGTTAACAAATTTTCTATTAAATATGTTATAATTAACCCAGAGATATTTAAGAAAATTCGAGTCACATAAGGGGGGAGAGATATGGCCCAAAGAAGAGGAGCTGACGATGGATTAGCTGCCATTAATGCTGTATCGGCGAGAAGGAAAAAACCTGGTATTACTCTTGGCACAAGAGTAGATACAGTTCATGGCAAAAAAATGACAGAAATCTCACGTAAGGGTCAGGCACAGGGACTTCATGGACAGGAAAAATCAGTCTGGCTTAAAGATCGTGTTACACTGAGTGTAGAAGCACAGTTATTACTGATGGAAATGAGAAGAACCAGTCCTGTCGACCTGGAAAATATGGAATATACAAACAGGATAGATAATCTGGAAGTGAAATCAAACATTCATGTCCAGATACTTCCATTTGGCGCATATCGTCTCTGTTTTAAAGGCTAATTCAGTTTAATAATATAATATAGTAAATATGTTCAGGTAAAAACATAAAGTTATTTGTTTTTATAAAAAAACCGAAAGGTTTTTTTATTTTTATAAGGAATTTTAATATGGTTGAGGGTTGAGAGTTGAGCGTAACTTAAACCTTAAACATTAAACCTTTCTTGAAAGGCAGCAAGTATATGGGTGTATATAAAGAATATAAATCCCACAGAGATCCCAGGAAATTTCTGGAAAAATTCTCAAAAAACATATCCTCTTCGGAAAAAGAAGAACATGAAGAAATTTCAGAGGAAACTCCAGAAGAAACAGATGAAGAGAGATATAAAATTCCTGTTTCACGGGCTGCCATGGATTACAAATATATAAATAATAAATATCAGGAATTTCTCATGGATCTTATTTCAGAAGAAGCTTTTCGTTTTATTTTACAATCGGAAAAAGAAAAGCTTGATAAATTTGGTAAAGGTTTTGATAATTTCGGTTTCAAAACTAAAGGATTATCACAGGAAAGAGAAATTCATCTGAAAAATTTATTTTTAAAATCTGTAAAAGAATTTGATACAGGCCTGAAATATTTTGAAGCATATTTAGAGAAGAGACAGCAATCTCTTTTAAACTCTGCCAATAAGCTTATAAAATCAGGTGGAGAAAAGGCTGCTTTTATAAGACAGCTTATTGGAAAAGAGGCAAAAGAGATTATAGAAGACATAAAATCCTATTATGAAAAAGAAAAAAATAAAAAAACACAGGAACCTTCCGGTGATGCTATAAAAGAAAGGGCAGTTACAGAGGAAGAAAAAAATAAAAAGACAAAAGAACCTTCCTGTGATACTGTAAAAGAAAGGGTATTTACGGCAATAGAGGAAAAAAAAATATATTCAGAACCGGTGCAGCAGGTGCAGGCTTTTATAGAATCAGTTACTTATGTCCCAGAAGAGGAAAAATTTATTCTTCCCGGAGAGAAAGAAGAAATAATTGACTTTATCCCTGCCAGAGAGACTCATAAACTGGATACTGAACTTCTTGCAAGTATTCCTATTTTTTCAGGTATTCAACCTTCAGAGATGGAAGAAATAGTTCATTTAATCCATGTGAACACTCACAGAGGAGATGAAATTCTATATAGAGAAGGAGCAGATGCAGATAAGGTCTATATTGTTGCTTCAGGAGAAATTGCCCTTTATAAAATGATGGCTTCTTCTCCGGAAAAACCTGTAATATTGCTCCATATTAAAGAAGGGGATATTTCCGGTGATATGGGTGTTGTAGATGAAGGACCAAGAGCAACAAATGCAAAGGTAATTTCTCAAAGTGCTGAATTATTATCTATATACAGGGAAGATTTCCTTGGTATACTCAGAAGTTATCCACAGATAAGTCTCAATTTGAATAGAATTTATTCTTTTAGATTAAGAGACCTGCTGCAAAAACTTACAGTTTAAAGATTTCAGATGCCTGATTTAGAAACAACCTTACTATAGAAAAGAAGAAATTTATATGTATGTTCTTTATACCAGAAGAGATCGTAAAGAGTCTGTAGAATATTTAAAACAAAGGCTTGAAAGGGAATTATCCATAAAAGTTGATATTATCTTTGAGGAAAAATTACATACCCTGCAGGATCTATTAAATTATTCAACACTTATGAAAGATATAGATAAAGCAGGAGGTTCTTTCAAAAGTTACCAGGATTTTCAGGTAAAAGACATGAAAAATTACGAAAAGAAACATAGCAGCCTTTCTATGAATATATTTGCAGAACATGTAGATACATTTGCTTCAATATTTCAGAGTCTTGTAGATAAAAACTTTTCCTTTGAAGTTAGAATTTACGAATAGGGAGGCAGTCAAGTGAAACAACAGATAAAATATGTCTTAACAATCTTGATTTTAATCTTTAATATCTCTCTATGTAAAGGAGAAACGATAGAAGACTTATTTGAAAAAGGCAATTTCCTGGCAAATAACGGAAGATATGAAGAAGCTATAGACTCTTACAACAGGATTTTAGACATAAATCCGAATATATTCGAGGCATGGAACTACAAAGGCATAGCACTTCATAATATGTGGATCTATAAAGGAGCTATCGACTGTTATAATAAAGCACTCGACATTAACCCTAAATATATAGATGCCCTGGTTAACAAAGGATTATCTCTATCAAAACTCGGAGAATATGATGAAGCTGAAGACTGTTACAATAAAGCACTGGATATTAACCCGAAGGATATGGAAATCCTTATAAAAAAGGGCTGCTGCCTTTATAACAGAGGAGACTATGATGGTGCCATAGACTGCTACAATGAGGTACTGGATATTAACCCTAAATATGTGAGAGCATTGAATTATAAAGGAGTAGCACTGCACAATCAGGGAGAATATGAAGAAGCTTTAGAATGTTATAATGAAGCTTTAAATATTGACCCGAATTATACGGAAGCATGGAACAACAGAAAAATTACCCTGAGAGCTTCAGGAAAATACTAAATCAGTGACCAGTGACCAGTGACCAGTGACCAGTGACCAGTAATATTATTATCACCCTTCACTCTTCACTCTTCACTCTTCACTCTTCACCCTTCACTCTTCACCCTTCACTTCTCACTTTTCACTTTTCACTTTTCACTTTTCACTTCTTTTCCTTATTATCTTTTTCACAAGACCTGCCAGGATTGATATGAAAGAAACTATAATGGCATATAAAACTATAGCCACAAGAGATTCCCTTTCCACATGAGGGGTTGATACAGATGGAAATGTGCCGGATAAATGAAAAACAGGAAATAACAAAAGGTCCGTTATTTTGTATATTATATTATCCTTCACTCCGAAGATTAAGAAAGAAAGTCTCAATGTAATAAGGGATAAAATTATAGTGAATATATAATTAGTTATATTTATTACAAGATTTATCTTTCTTACAGCTGAAAAATCTGGTAAAACCTTTCTTTTTCCCGGTATATCAGTTATACCGGTAAAAGGCAGATCAGTTTCACTGCCTGTTATAATCTCATGCCTCATCTGAAGAGATTCTTCCCTGATACCTGTATAAGGTATTATATAAATATCTTTTGTTAACTCATCTGTCATTTTCAACACCACCTTACTTTAATTTATTATCTATTAATATTATACCAGAAAGATGTTTCTATTTTGTTACAAATGTTAACAAAATATTAATATTTTGTTAACATTTCGTTAATAAAATATGGGCAGAAAATTTTCCGCCCATGTTCAATAAATAACTGATAAGGAATAGAAATTTATTAATAGTCTCTTTCCTCGCGTAACGCGTAACGCGTGACGCGTCACGATTTAATATATTTGAGACAGTTATTTAATTGTCATTCCTAAATTTATATAGTCATAAATAATGAGTAAGGTTTTCAATACCCATCACGCATCACGCATTACGCATCACGATTATTTTATTTCTGCCCTGCAACTCCGGCCATTTCCCAGTAAAGTTTGTTTTTTCTCTTAAAACTCTCCTCTGCAGGGTAATTTCCTGCAGATTTTACCCTGTAAAGTTTACCGGGAAGATCTATAGAGAATGGGTCAAAACCATTTGCCATTTTAAAGGCCATTTTCTCCATATGTATCCTTTTACTTAAATCATCCAGACTATTTTCATCCCAGGAATGACCCTGAAGATTCAATAATTTAACTACCCTGTCTTTTTTATATATTTCCCTTGCAAAAAGACATATAACAAGACTGTTAAGGATAAAGCGCCATCTCTCTTCTAGAAGCAGTGTTTCTACCTGTTTTGCTTCCTCCATCTGAGTGGTAAGCAGTTTCTGATCCAGACTGTAGGAAGCATTGTCTAAATGAGAATGGCGGATACCTACAGAAAATCCAAGATAGGTGTTTTCTCCTGTCATATAGCCGGGAGCTTCATTTTTTCCAAAACATATGGCCAGGTCAAGTCCGCCGTATTTCCTTCCACAGTAATCTGCACCGGCTTCAAGATCCCTGTAAAATTCACTGTAACCTGTGGCAATTCTGTTCATCATTTCCATATAGGTGGAAGTATCGCCGAAGGCTAAAGGTAAATCTGTTTGCTTTAAGGTTATTATGCCATGTAAAAATGCATCTGTAGCCCAGGCCATGGTTACACCCATACTTATGGCATCCCATCCCTGTTTTTCAATATAATCAAGTAATTTTAATATGTCAGGAGCATAACTTATACTCAAATTGCTTCCAAGTGCATAGATAAGTTCATGATCATATGAGACTTTCACTGTTTTATAGTGGCATGGCTCTGAGAATTTTTCCCTGAGTTTTCCTATGTGAATACAACCTACAGGACAGTGGGTGCAGGCAGTATGCTGTATGAGATAATCAGAAGCAAATTTTTCACCTGAAATCTGTGAAGATCCTTCAAAATAACCCTGGGAGAAATTCCTGGTAGGAAGTCCTCCTATTTTACTCAGAGGTATTACATTTACTGAAGTTCCATAGTCATGATATTTTTTCATAAGGGTAGATTCTTTAATCTCTGTATAAATCTCACTGTAAAATTTATTATATTCTTTTTTATTCACTACAGGTAAAGACGTTGTTCCTCCTATGACCAGGCCTTTAAGATTTTTACTTCCGAAAACTGCTCCTATGCCGAGGCGGCCAAAATGGCGTGAACCATCGATAGTAACACATGCAAATCGAGAAAGCCTCTCCCCTGCCGGGCCAATCCTTGCTATAGATAATTTTCCCTTACCTCCTTCTGCTTCTCTTAAAATCCTTTCAGTGGCAGGAGCAGACTGACCCCAGATAGAACCTGCTTCTTTAATATCCACTTTATTATTGTAGATACATATATAACAGGGTTTTTTAGCCTTTCCTGTTATTATGACAGATGAAAAACCTGCACTGTTCATACCCTGAAAAAATCTTCCCCCTCCGTGGGATTCTCCCAGGTTTCCCGTAAGAGGTGATTTGAACATGGCAACAGTTTTTGTTATTACAGGAAAATAGCCGTTTAAAGGGCCTGTGTTGAATATAATCGGATTTTGCGGATCCAGTGGATCTATATCCTTCGGACATTCCCTGTTTAAAAGTTTTATACCTGCCCCTGTTCCGCCCATCCATTGAGTATAAAGATCACTGTCTTCTGATATGTCGTATTTTTTTGTTTCCAGATCTATTTTTAATATTTTTCTGTGCATAATAACCTCCTGTTTTTAAAATATTTAAATTATTCAGATAACTGTCTTTAGATAAAATTTTATCTAAAGCTTAATTTGCGCTATAAAAAATAAAAATTCCTATACCATTAAATTATTAAATAAACTCTCTGGATGAGTTGTCCAAAGCTTTATTTTACGCCATAATAAATGAAAATTCCTATAGTCTAAATGTAAATCTTCAGAATTTCAAATGAGTTCTTCCATAGTATCTCCCTGAGTGCCGGAATTATTCAGATCTGGAAAACTCAACCATAAACCATCATCATTATGTATTATTACAGGATATTTCAACATATTAACTAACAGGTAATTCTTATCACCCTTATATATTTATTTTTATTATATCAAAAAAATAATTACAGGTAAATCAATATATTTTCCATAGCTGAATCTCTTTTAAAAGACAAATATATATAGTTTACAATTCCAGTAATCTATTTCAGGATAAAGCCTTATATAAAGCCTTTTTCCGAATATTCTATCATATGTAAACTTTCCTGTTACTTCATGTCATTTCCGTGAAAACAGTTAAAATCCTGATTGCATATAGTTTTTCCATCATATTCTGCTGATTTAATAATGACGTTAAGAGGAATTTAATGACATTGCCAGATAAGGCTGTTAATTGTACGTGAAATTTATGTATCAGTTATTTATACAGAATCTTCTTTATCAAATTTATATAGTTCTATACCGTGGATACTTCTGAAATGTTTCTGATTTCTGGTTACAACAATCATGTTCTTTACAAGTGCAGTAGAAGCTATAAGGGCATCATTAACCTGTGTCTTATGATGTTGTATTATTTCTGAAGCCTTTGCAGCAATCTGATTATCTACATCTATCATTTTAATAAAACCAAGCAGTTTATTAATCTCTTTCTTCTCTTTACCTGATATTCCTGGTATAGATAACAGTTCTTTTCTTGTTACTTTCGAGTAATAGAGTCTGCCGGGCGGATCTGTAAAGAATGCTTTTGCCCGGTTCTTACCGTTAAAATAGTCGATAAATATGTCAGTATCTACAAGATAGTTCTTTACTCCTGCCATTTATTTAATTCCTGAAGGGTTTCTTCCAGGCTGCTGTCCTTCTGCCTGATTCCTGTCACATATTCTGCTCCATCACCCGGAACATCTTTATCTTTCCACATGGCAAATCCTGTGGCAGGAACAGATTTCTGTAAAGGTTCATAAAAGGCATTTATTACAGACTCAGGAATTCTATATTGTTTTCCTATCTTTATAGCGGCAATCTTACCGCTCTTAATTAAATTCCTGATAGAACCTCTTGAAAGTTTAAATATGCCTGACACTTCTTCGACTGTAAATAATTCTTCATAGTTTCTATCTTTTACTTTCATATACATCACCATGTATATTTTAGAACATTTAGAACAATAATGTCAATTGCAATATTTAAAATAATATTTATGTTATAAAATTAAAAGATTGAAAGTAAAAAACTTTCAACCTTTTCTTTTTTTCTCTGATAATCGTTAATTACCTCGCGTCACGCGTTACGCGTCACCCGTCACGAATTAAAAGAATAATAATGGAACTGCAAAGAATTATAAATCTGATTCACCCATAAAGGCCAGTCATGCGGTCCATCATCTATGGCAAATTCACAGTAGAAACCGAGATTTTGAAGGAAATTGGCAAAATGTCTGTTTCCTGAAATAACCTCAGGCTCTGCAGTGCCAACACCTATTCTGAATCTCATACCAAGATGTCTCAGATAATCCTGTTTTTCCAGTATTTCATTATAGGTTTCCTCACCGAAGGCACCGCTCAGGGCACCAACAGAACAGTAAACTTCAGGGAACCAGAGGGCCATACGTATTGCCCAGGCTGCTCCAAGAGAAAGTCCTTCAATTCCTCTATGTTCTCTTGAACGAATAACCCTGTAATCATATTCAATATGGCCGATAAGATCTCTCCCCAGATAGGAAGCAAAAGCTTCTTTCATATGGGGATTAAGGGCTGCATCATCTTTATCAGGCATTACTATTATCATTTCACCTGTTCTTCCGCTGTATATGAGATTATCCATATGTTCATGGACCCTGCCTTTATCACACCAGGTTTTCTCATAATCCATCAGTCCCGGAAGAAGATATAATGAGGAATAACTGGCATTATTATCCCAGTAACCGGGAGGAAGATAAATACAGTACCTCATTTCTTTATTCAGGCTCGGACAGTAAAAAGATTTATGTAGTACACTGGATTCTGACATGTAATAGCTCCTTTCAATAGAAATTTTATCTGTCAATTTTACAAAATCTCTGAAGTAATGTCAACAGGTGTCAATTGCGTTTAAAAATGACAGGTGATTTTTCATAAGATGGAAAAAGAAATTTATTATAGAATATTCAGAGTGAAAAGTGAAAGGTGAAAAGTGAATAAAATAGGACATTACTTACTATTCACTACTCACTACTCACTATTCACTCCTTCATAAGTGAATCTACCTGTAATAAAAAAACATAATCAGTAAAAATGGTAATTCCTGAACATTTCAATCTAACAAAAGGCTTTCTTTAACAATATCGGAAAATCTATCAAATTCCTTCCCCAGTTCTTCGATAATTTCAGTAATTCCTGATATATTTTGTTCTTCCGAAGCTTTTTCAAGTTGAAGAGACAGTTTATTTAAAACCCTTGCCTCAATATTGGCAAAAGTTCCTTTCAGACTGTGAGCGAGTATGGCCAGTTCTTTAACATTATCTTCAGAGTGGTATTTTTTCAGTGTTTCTATCTGAAGAGGTATAAATTCACAGGATTTCCTTATCAATTCTTTGAGAAATTCTTTATCACCTGCAAGACGTTTGAGTAAAATAGTTTCATCAAAAATTTCTTTTTGAGGAGATTTCTGATTATTATGTTCATCTTTACTACCAGTGGAAATATGTTTTTCTATTAATGAAAAAAGTTCATCAGGATGAACAGGTTTTGAAATATAACCGTCCATGCCTGCATCCATACATTTTTCATAATCTTCCTTTAATGCATAGGCTGTCATAGCAATTACAGGGATATTATGGTTCAGAACCTTTGAAGAGTCAGAGCGAATAATCCCTGTAGTTTCAAATCCGTTCATTCCAGGCATTTGAATGTCCATGAGGACAAGATCATAGTCAGTGACTTCAAGAGCTTTTAATGCATCTGCACCGCTTCCGACTACATCTCCTCTGTAACCAAGTTTACCGGTAATATGAAGAGCAACCTGACGGTTAATTTCATTATCTTCCACAATAAGAATACGGCTGTTCACTTTACCGGAAGAAACAGGAATTTTCAGCATTTCAGGTATATCATGTTCAGAAATGCTGCTTACGGGGCATTTTTCAAAAACAGAGGTAAAATAAAAGTTTGAGCCAGAACCGGCTTTGCTTTCAACACCTATGGAACCTCCCATCATTTCTACAAGTCTTCTGGAAATAACAAGGCCAAGGCCGGTACCTCCATATTTTTTTCCTGCCCCATCAACCTGAGAAAAAGATTTAAAAAGTTTTTCCAGTGCATCTTCCGTTATACCTGGCCCTGTGTCGGAAACAGAGAAATGTAATATAATATCTTTATCTCTTTCTTTTTCCAGATATATCTCCAGTACTACCTCACCTTTCTCTGTAAACTTGATGCCGTTGCCAATCAAATTGAGTAAAACCTGCCTTAATCTGTAAGGATCACCTCTCAAAAGAAAAGGGAGAGAAACATTGAAGAGGCACTTCAGTTCAATGCCCTTCTGATGTGCTTTTATTGCAAGAAGATCCATTACTTCTTCAATGGTTTTTCTCAGATCAAAATCGACTGATTCCAGTTCAAGTTTTCCTGCTTCCACCCTGGAAAAATCCAGAATATCATTGATAACTGCAAGGAGAGCATCTGAACTTTTATGAATTATTTCCATATATTCTCTCTGTTCAAAAGTTAACTCCGTATCGAGTAAAAGACTGGACATGCCAATAATGCCATGCATGGGAGTTCTTATCTCATGGCTCATAGTGGCAAGAAATTCACTTTTATTAATACTTGCCATTTCCGCCTTATCTGCCATTTCTTTTGCATGATTTATTGCATCATGCAGATCTTTCTGAGTCAAAAGAAGCTCTTTCTGCTTCTCTTTCAGGCTATTTTCACTCTCTTTAAGCTCTGAATTCCTGTTCCACATTTTCACAAGAGAATCTACAAGACAGTAAAGTTCTACCGGATTAAAAGGCTTCTGTATATAATAAATATCCTGTTTTAAACTTTCCCTTATAGTTTCAAGAGACGTATCTGTATAGCCTGTAACAAGAATAATAATAACATCCTGATCAATCCTTCTGAGTTCCATAGCAGTAGAAAGTCCGTCCATAAGAGGCATTTTCATATCCAGAATACAGAGAGGAACTCTATTGTCTTTTTCATATTCCTCTTTGAAATATTCTAACAGATAGGTACCATCTTCAAATAGCTTCACATTGAAACCATATTCATGTCCATCCCCCTGTTTTAAAGATAATCCCTTTTTACTGTCAAATATATCTGTATATAAACCAAAAAGATATTTTTCATCATCTGCTATAAAAATAGTTTTATTTTTCATGTCTGTCCTCTATAATTTATCGTGACGCGTAACGCGAAGAATATAGATGAAACCAACCGCAATGGAATATAATTCTATTAAATATTCTGTTACTGGAAAGATGATATTTTTTCATCTCTCATATCATTAAGTACTTCCCTTATACCTTCTGCTATCTTTCTTATAGTAAAAGGTTTGACGAAAAATTTTCTAATCCCCGGGTAACTTACCTTATCAATGTTTAATTCTTCAGCAAATCCTGTACAGAGTATTACCGGTATGGAAGGACTCATTGCATGGATTTCCTGTGCCAGTTGAGTACCGGTTATTTTCGGCATAGTCTGATCTGTTATAACAAGGTCTATACCGGGATGGTCCCGAAAAATCCTCAATGCTTCCACACTGTCAGTTGCTACAATCACATCATAACCCTGACGTTTCAGAATATTTTGCAGCATTTTAACAAGATCTTCTTCATCATCTACAATTAAAATCTTTTCCTTTCCTCCGGAAACAGGTTCCAGAACACCTTCTTCTACTGTTTCCACTTCAATCTGTGGAAGATATATATGAAATGTACTGCCTTTACGTGGCTCACTAAAAACTTTAATTTCACCATCATAACTTTTTACAATACCATGAACTACAGAAAGGCCGAGACCTGTACCTTCTGCCTGTCCCTTTGTGGTAAAATACGGGTCAAAGATTCTTTCCATAATCTCTCTGGTCATACCATTGCCTGTATCACAGACAGAAAGTTTTATATAGCGCCCTTTTTTTATATCTTTATATAAACCTGTGTTATCCATATTAATATCTATATCAGTTAAAATAATTTCTAAAATTCCTCCATGTTCTTTCATTGCATGGAAAGCATTGGTACAGAGATTCATAAGCACCTGATGGATCTGTGTCGGGTCAGCAAGAATTTTACCGGATCTGCATTGAATATTTTTTCTGATTTCAATAGTAGAAGGAAGGGAAGGTCTCAATAGTTTAATAACTTCTTCCACAATCAGGCTTACTTCCAGAGGTTTTCTCTCCTGTTCTGTCTGACGGGTAAAGGTTAATATCTGTTTTACAAGTTCTCTGGCACGAAGGCCGGCTTTAAGAACCTGTTTAAGAAACACATGGACTTCATTCTTTTCAGGCATGTCACTCAGTGATAATTCCGTATAACCTATTATTCCTGAAAGTATATTATTAAAATCATGGGCTATACCTCCTGCCAGAGTACCAAGGGCTTCCATCTTCTGAACCTGTGAAAGCTGTTTTTCAAGTTTAATCTTATCTGTTACATCCCTTTTCACAGCTACATAATTGGTAATATGTCCCTCTTTATCTTTTATAGGAGAAATAGAGGCTTCTACTTCATAGATATTACCGTCTTTTTTTCTGTTAATAAAATGACCGGTCCATACCTTACCTTCTGTAATGGTATGCCACATATGTTTATAAAATGTGTCGTCATGTTTTCCACTTTTAAAAATGGAAGTTTTTTTGTCTATAACTTCATCTCTTTTATAGCCTGTTATAGCCGTAAAAGCAGGGTTCACATATTGAATATTTCCTTTAATGTCTGTTATAATTATTATGTCTCCTGAATGTTCTATAGCTTTAGCCATACGGCTCAAAGCCTGCTCTATAAGCTTTTGCTCCGCTATTTTCGAGCGAAGCTGTTCATTTACCATTATAAGTTCTGCAGTTCTATCAGCTACCACTTCCTCAAGCTGTTCTTTGTATTTCTTAATCTCCTGATTTTTATTCCATCCCTTTATAAGAGAATCTACAAGACAGTAGAGTTCCTTATCATTGAATGGTTTTTTTATATAATATATATCCTGTTTCAAATGTTCCCTTATATCATCAATAGTTATATCTTCCTGACCTGTCACTATAATTATAATAACATCAGAATCAATTTTTCTGATCTCAGAAGAAGTGGTCAGGCCATCCATCATGGGCATTTTCATATCCAGAATACAGAGAGGAACTTTATTTTTCTTTTCATATTCACTTCTGAAATAATTTAAAAGATAAAGTCCGTCATTAAAAATTTTTAATTTAAAATAACCTTCTGTTTCTTTTTTATCGAATATATGTTTATAGGCTTTAAGGACACTCCTGCTGTCATCTGCTATGAAAAGAGTCCTGTTACACATAAATACACCCCATGTTCGTCACGCGTAACGCGTGACGCGTGACGCGTGACGGGAGGATTATTTGTAAATTGCTGTTGTGAGTTAACATGATTATTACAACTCACCATTCACTACTTATTGATTTTCAGACATTATTTTTTTACTCCCAAAAAAGAATTCTATATATTTATGTAACTATCCTTCTATAATATGCAGGCTTTAATTACAAAATTATTTTTTACAATAAATAATCGGATTTCTCATAAAGAAATTTCTTCTCTGTAAAGGATTCATACAAGAAAACATAGAATTACAATCAGCAGAATAATCACCCTTCACGCGTCACGCGTCACGCGTCACTAATTAATTATACAAGTAAGAGTGGAGGAACATTTAATGGCAGAAACAGTCCTTATAATAGAAGATAATTATGTTATGCTGAAGGTATGGCAGACAGAACTCGAAAGAGCAGGCTACAGGGTGCTGACTTCAAATAACAGCCGTCTTGGAATGGCAAAAGCAAAAGAAAAACTTCCTGATATTATTCTGATTGATTCAGTGCTTCCTGATTTAGACGGATTTGATGTATGTAAAAGACTGAAAACAGATCCGAAAACAGCTGAAATCCCTGCAATAATCATGTCAAATTTCGATAATGCCGATGACCATCGGAATGCAATGAATATCGGTGCCAGTGCATATTTAATTAAATATAATACCATGCCTGAAAGACTGATAGACATGATAAAGTATTATACATATCTGGAAAAGGGAGACGAGCCGCCTCCGAGAATGCCTTCGGGAAAACTTATAGATATGGAACAGAGGAAGGGAGATCTCCTTGCAAAAGCAGGTATTATAAGCCCAAATCATCTGAAAGAAGCTCTCAAAAAAGTAGGACTTACAGGTATCACACTGCCTCAGGCTTTAATAACAACAGAAGCTGTAACAGGTACACTGAAGGATCAGGTTCTTGAATTTTTCTATGGAGCAGATTATGTAGATCTTTCACAGTATCTTCTTGATAAAGATGCAGTTAACCTTGTAGATGCAGATTTTGCAAGGCATTTCTCTGTTATTCCCATGAGATTTGATGAAGAAAAACTGGTTGTAGCCATGTCAGATCCTATGGATGTAGAAATAGAAGAAGATTTAAGAACAAGACTCAAGAGGCCGATAAAAATGGTCTATGCCCCTGAAGCCGATATTCAAAAGGCTATCGCCATATATTACGGCAGTTCTCTTCCTATGGAAGAAGTCATGGCAGAAATAGAAAGGGCTAAAAAAGACGGTAAACTGGATAAAGAAGAAGATATAATGGTCGGAAATACTCCTGTGGCAAAACTTATAGATACTGTAATGACACAGGCTATAGCAATGAAAAGCAGTGATATTCATTTCGAACCAAGATCGGAAGGTATGCTGGTAAGGTTCAGAATCGATGGAGTACTTCATGATATGCAGGTAATACCGAAAGAAGCTATTGCCCCTGTAGTATCCAGAATAAAAATCATATCAAATCTTGATATTACAGAAAGAAGAAGACCTCAGGACGGCAGAATAGAAATGAAAATAAGAGAGAAAAAGATTGATTTTCGAGTATCTACTACTCCTGTGGCACTCGGTGAAAAGGTAGTTCTCAGAATCCTCGACAAATCCGTTGCTTTATACGGAATATCTGAATTAGGTCTCAGATCTGCAGAAGAAAAGAAATTCTTACGTATGCTAAGACAGCCTGATGGAATGATTTTAGTTACAGGACCCACGGGAAGCGGAAAAACTACGACTCTTTATGCAGCTTTAAATTACCTGAAATCATCTGAAACAAATATTATAAGTCTTGAAGATCCGGTAGAATTTACAATAGACGGGATAAATCAGATACCGATCAATTCAAAGGTCGATCTTACCTTTGCCACAGCACTCAGGTCAGTCTTAAGGCAGGATCCTGATATAATAATGATAGGTGAAATAAGAGATCAGGAAACAGCAGAACTTGGTATTCAGGCAGCACTCACAGGTCACCTGGTTTTAGGTACTCTTCACACAAGAAATGCTCCCGGAGCCGTATCAAGACTTGTAGACATGGGGGTTCCTCCCTATCTCCTTGCATCAACCCTTATAGGTGTCATAGCCCAGAGACTTATAAGAAAAGTCTGCGATAACTGTGCTGAAATCTATAGAGCTTCACCTGATGCAGACCTTCCGGAAGATCTTATGGTACTTAAAACTATGGACTTATACAGGGGAACAGGCTGTGATTTCTGCCGTCAGATGGGTTATCATGGCAGAATAGGTGTTTTCGAATTTATGGAAATAAGTAACAAAATAAAAAAACTTATAGTAACAGGTGCAGATACTATGGAACTCACTGAACTGGCAAGGAGTGAAGGTATGCTTACCCTGAGAGAAGATGCTACAAGACTGGTGAAAGAAGGGGTAACTACGTGGGAGGAAATGGTAACTGTTATATGATAGAAGACATATCTATTCTTCCCAGAGGCGGAATGCTGGCCAGGACATCTGCAGGATCTATACAGGTAGGAGCAATACCGGAAACCATTAAAGACACAATGGTTAGAGAAGGTAATGTACCTCAAATATTTCTTATACCGGAAAAATTATTTTCTTTTGAACATGGAATAAGTACAGCAGATTTTGAATTCCCAATTTATTATAATTTTTATATAAAAAGTAGAAAAACAATCTTAATAGGCCAAAAAAAAGATTGGGAAAAAATTTCTGCTGTTATAAAAGAATCCCTTTACGGTCCTTCCCATCCTGACATAGAGGTTGATTATCTGGAAGGTAAAAAATCAAAAGCTTTTCCCAGGTTAAAAGAAGAAATGATCTATTTTAAATTCGAAGCAAAACTTGGAAGAGCTGCCGTAATGGATGATTACATAGACTATATTCCGCTGGAAGAAGGAGAACATTTTAAATTCAATGGTATTGAGATTATAAATCATGACAGGAAAAATTATTTAATAAAAGATGGAAATAAAAACCTTTTCCTGCCAAAAGATTTTATATTTCCTGAACATAAACCAGGAAAATTATCTATTAATTCCTGTTATTCTCCTCCAAACTTTGGTATTACTGTCATAGGTTCAGGCCATGGTTTTGATCCTGTGGAAAAAACTACAGGTTTTATTATCTGGATAAACCGCAGGGGTATTCTGGTAGATCCTCCTGTAAATACTACCAGATGGCTTAAAGAAAATAAAATAAATCCCAAACTCATAGGAGACCTCATACTTACCCACTGTCACGCAGATCATGACAGTGGAACTTTACAGAAAATTCTGGAAGAAAGAAGAATAAGACTTCATACAACTGAAACAATAAAGAAAAGTTTCCTGAAAAAATATTCTGCTATAACTGACATACCATGTAAATTCCTTGAAAAAATGTTTGATTTCCATCCTGTTGTAATAGGAAAGATCCATGAAATACTTTCAGGAAAATTTGTATTTAAATACTCTTTTCACTCTATACCAACCATATGGTTTGAGACTTACTTCTATGATAAAAGCCTTGTATACAGTGCCGATATGTTTAACCACCCTCCTTCTATAAAAGAAATAGAGAGAAAAAAAATTATGAGTAAAGCCAGAGCGGAAGAATTCCTCAATTTTCCCTGGCATCATTCTATTATCATTCATGAAGCAGGTATACCGCCAATCCATACGCCTGTAAAATTCCTGGAAGAACTTTCTGATAAAATAAAAGAAAGACTTTATTTAATACATATAAGCCAGAAAACCATACCGGAAGGTACAGGACTTAAACTGGCGAAAAGCGGTATTGAAAATACTATAATATGCAATATATCCAGAGAAGAACAGAATTTACTGGACGAAAAACTGGATATAATATTAAACACAGAAATCTTTCGAAATATTTCTCCACTGAAAGCTCTCCCTGTTATAGCAAGAGCTTATTATGAAGAATTTTCTCCAGGAGATGAAATAGTAAACAAAGGACAGAAAGGAGATAATTTTTACATTATTTACTCAGGTGAAGCAGTTATTTCCGTAAATGGCAATCCTCTGAAAACTTACAGCACCTATGATTATTTCGGAGAAACATCAATAATATTTGATATACCGAGAACTGCATCCATACATAGCAGGACTCCCATTAAAGTTCTTGTCATAGAAAAGGAAGATCTGCTGGAACTAATGAAACATGCAGGGATAATGGAAAAAGCGAAAAATCTTGCCATAATAAGAGATCTTGATTCATGGCAGTTATTCAATGAAACAATACTGACAAATCTTTCTGCCACACAGAAAACAGAATTGCAGACCATAATGGATTATGAGATTATTCCGAAAGATACCCTCCTCATAAAAAAAGGGCAGAAAGCAGTTGCTGCATATTTAATAAAATCAGGTGAAGTGGAAATTTCTAAAGATAATTACATATATCAGGCTAAAAGAGGAGATCTCCTGGCAAAAATATGTTTTTCTTCTCTTTATCAGTCCTATGATTATGATGTATTAACAAAAAGTCCTGTAGAGATATTTAAACTGACCATGGCAAAACTCAAACCTCTTATGGATAAAAATCCCGGCATAAGGGTAAAATTAATAAAGTTAAATCCTTTGAATGAATTGTAGAAGGGTGAAGGGTGAAGGGTGAAGGGTGAAGGGTGAAAAGTGAAAAGTGAAAAGTGAAGAGTGAAAAGTAAAGAGTGAAAAGTGAAAAGTGAAGAGTGAAAAGTGAAGAGTGAAAAGTGAAAAGTGAGTAGGAGCGAACCCTGTGTTCGCCCGGTGAGTAGTGATTACGCATCACGCATCACGCATCACGCGTTACGCGTCACGCGTCACGAAAGTATTATGATAGATAAACAATTTTACTTTGATAAATTAGACACGTTACATATTGAATTAAATAACTATATATCTCCTGTTTCAAGAGACTGCGGGGCATGTATAAACTGCTGTATTAATATCTCTGAAAGTCATATTTTTATACCTCTTTACATAGATTATATAAATTATAATATAGGTGATGAATATTCTTCTGTAAAAACATGGGAAGACGGTATTGAAATACCACTCTGTCCATATATAGATCTGACAGATAAAAAATGTGCCATTTATAAATGGAGACCCCTTGCCTGCAGACTTTATCCTATGATACTTGAGAGAAGTGAAAATTCAATGTATTACAGGTGTGTTTTCTATGATCTCTATGAAAAGGATTATTCAGATCTCGAAAGTTTGCTTCCGGCAGGATATAAAAATAAAATAAACAGAATAGTAAGAGAAATTTCGAAGCTTAATATTCAATATGTAAGAGAATTTGATACACCAAGGCTTGAGCAATATAAAAAAGCCTATGAAACTCCTGTTCCGGATGATGAAAGATTATTAAATGCTCTTTGCATATACAGGAAAGCACTGAATAAACATCCACAATCCATATGTTTTCAAACCCAGATTGCTAAAATTTATATGGAACTAAAAGACTATAACAGTGCTTTAAACATGCTTGAGAATATTTTAGAAACGGATAAAAAAGAATGTATAGCGAAAATACTGAAGGCAAAAATATATCTCATTCTGAACAGAACGTCTGATGGTATTTCAGAGATAAAAGAGGTTATAAAAATCAACAAATCAATTACCCAGGCCTATTATATGCTCGGTGTCATGTGCCTTCTGGATGAAAAACATGAAGAAGCTTTTGAAGCATTTCAGTCACTTCTTAATATTAACCATCTTGCAAAATACAGATATAAAGATCTGAATAAATTTATTGGTCTGTGCAATCATTGAGCGGTAAAATTGCCCGAACTTATTTCCACTCTGTAAAATCAAGAATTATCCGAAGAATCATTATTGTTTACATGTTTTTACAAAAAATTAACTATAAAAGGATTCTTTTATTATTTTGTTGAACTGTTATTATTTATATACTTGTGAAATGGGGTGTCTATGACCCGGTCCACAGGGGGAAAATCTTTAATTTATTGAGAAACGGGGAGGAATTTATGAAAGTATTTGTAAGTCACAGCAGTGTAGACAAACCTTTTGTCAACAGACTGGCGACTGATTTACGCACAAAGGAAGGCATAGATGCCTGGCTGGATCAATGGGAAATAAATCCCGGCGACAGAATACCGGAAAAAATCGAAGAAGGTCTTAAAGAAGCAGAGGTTTTCCTTTTTGTTCTTTCCCCTGACAGTGTAAACTCTCAGTGGGTGGAATATGAGAGACAATCATGGATTACCATGCAGATAGAAGAAGAAAAGAAGGCAAAACAGGAAGGACGGAAACCTTCAGTTCGTCTTATACCTCTGGTTTACAGAGATTGTGAAATACCTGTTTTCCTGAAAGCTTTCTGTTATATACAGATTACCGAAAAAAATTATGAAGAAGGCTTTCAGAGACTTGTCAATGCGATTCTTGGTAAATCGAATAAACCACCATTAAAGAAAGAAATGATAATCCTAAATTTTGAAGATAAGATCTCATTGAAAGAAGAAACCGGCATGAAAGTAATAGCCGGTATGTTCGATAAAATAGCTACACAGGAAAACATCCCCCTGAGTTTGACAGAATCTTGTCAAAAACGAATAAAAAACCTCTAAAAAGCCTTATATAATCATAGTGCTATTTTTTTAGCATCAAAAACCTAGTGAAAACTTTTTAAATTTATTTCTTTTAATTTCCCTTAAAAATCTTTACAAAATAACATTTATATGTTAATATATTTCTGGTGAAAAGATATGTTTCTAAGAAAAATAACAACAAAAGGCAAAACTTATTTAAATATCATAAAAAGTTATTGGGACAATGGAAAAGCTAAACATAAATCCATAGCTTCCTTCGGCTGTATAGATAATATTAATGAAGAAGAAATAAAAAAAATAGGATTATCCCTGATAAAGTATTGTAATGAAAAAGCAAATATTCTGGATATTGATACAGCAAAAGAGAAAGATAGAAAGAACTGGGGAGCAGTAAGGTTGATAAAAAAAATATGGGAAACATTTGATTTTCCTAAAATACTTAAAAAGATAGGTAAAGATAGAAAAATAAAATTTAATTATTTCTCCGCTATATTTCTAATGCTTGTAGACAGAATGTTTGACCCAACAAGTAAACTTGGCGTTTACGAGAAACAATCCTTTTATTATGGTATCGAAGAAAATGACCTTCAGCATCTTTACCGTGCTCTCGATCTGCTTTCAGAGAAGAAAGAAGAACTGGAAGAATATATATTTGAGAAAAATACTGATTTATTCAAGATGTCCGTAGATGTAGTATTGTATGATGTAACAACTTTTCATTTTGAAAGTGTAAGGAGTGATGTTTTACGAGATTTTGGATACAGTAAGGCTTGTAAATTTAATGAAGTACAAATTGTAATGAGTCTACTTGTGGATCTGGAAGGAAGACCTGTTGGATTTGACTTATATGAAGGCAATATGTTTGAAGGTCATACACTAAAAGATGCAATAGAAAAAATTAAGAATAGATTTAAAATAAATAAATTAATATTTATAGCAGACCGTGCCATGTTGTCAAAAGACAATATAGAATTAATAAAAAATAGCAATTATGAATATATAATAAGCTCAAGGCTAAAAAACAAGGCAGCGCAAGTCAAAGAAGAAGTTCTTTGTGAAACAAGCTATATTCCTGCAGTTACAGATGATAAAGACGATGAATTTAAATATAAAGAAATAAATATGTTTGAAGTTACCCGGAAAAACGTAGATAAATTAGAAGGTAAAATTTCTGACACTGTTAAATTAGATAAATTGATAGATAAAACGTTTTGCCGGAAAGAATTTTATAAAAAATTAGAAAAACTTGAATTTAATCAAAAAGATATAACACAAATTATATGTGAGTCTGTAAAAGATGATAAGATAATATGCAGCTGGTCCCGAAAAAGAGCCAGAAAAGACAAATATGATAGAGACAGATTAATAGAAAAAGCTCAAAATATGGTTCAGAAAAACAGGGGGAGACTCGTATCACAGAAGGGAGCTTTAAGATACATAGACATAGAATCTAAAGTTACTGGAAAATTAAAACAAGAGAAAATTCAGGAAGATGAAAAATGGAATGGATATTATGGAGTAGAAATTAATTGCGAAATCAATTCTTCCGAGAAAATTTTAGAGTATTATCACCAGTTATGGAGAGTTGAAGAATCTTTCAGAATTTTTAAATCACATTTAGAAACAAGGCCTATGTTTCACTGGAATCCAAACAGAATTAAAGGACACATGGTTTTATGTTTCATTGCTTTTTTAATAGAGAGAACTATTGAGATAGAGCTAAAAAAAGCTAAAATAGATTATTCCACTACACGCATTAGGGAGGCACTCTGGAAACTACAGTTCTCAGAAATAACTGTAGAAGATAAGACCTTTTTCTTGCGCTCTCCTGTCCAGGGACTTGCCAATGACATCCTCAGAGCTTTTAGAATTAAAATTCCTCCTCATATTACTACTCCAGAGAATTTTTAACAGAGGTGATTGACATGGTGAAAACGTTTTTAATTGAAATACCATCTTTTTATTACAGCATAAGGGATTTCTAATTTTCAACTGTCAAACTCAGGAAGAAGAGAAAATTACAAAAACTGAAATTCCTCGAACAATATAGTGGTGGTGTAATAACCCTCTCTAAAACAGATGCTAAAAGCTAAACAAATTCGCTATTTTTTCTAAATCAAAGTAATAATGGGAGTCTATCGGTTTTTACTATCCCAATTATTTTTTGCATCTTCAAATATTTGTTTCAGCGACATATCTTTGAATATTTCATCCTGTATCTTTAAATAATCTTCTCCATCATGCTCAATCTGACGTATGAACCTTATAAAACCGCTATATCCCAGTTCTTTAATCAATGCCTTCGAACCTTTTACAATTATATCTTTATCACTATCTATTTTTATTTCATTCGATAACATTTACATTCAACTCCTTTCTTACAAAATCAATTGGATTAAATAAAACTATATTATCCAATATATCCTTCAATAGACCCTTATTTCTATCAATAGTCCTTATTAATTGATCATCACAGGTAATAAAGTAATCACATTTTTTATAAATAGCACAGGCTAAATGCACAGCATCTTTCAATTTAGTATTGGAACTTGCTGTAACTTTTTCTGCAATATTCAGTATCTTTTCATCAGGAGTAATTATAGTCGAACAGGAAGCAGACAGTAGCTTTATATAAGTTCTGCGGTTTCTAAAAGGGTTTCTATCATTTTCATATTCCAGCATAAAAGACCAGCAAAGGTTATATTGCTTCTGGTCTATTATTTTAAATATTATATCAATAGCCATTGCTTCAAAGCGAATCCTTATATTACTCTGATTATCAAATATTCTATTATAGATATTCATATCACAATAAATATACACTCTTAAACCACCTCATTAACCAGGAATAACACGTCAAATTCCTCTAAAGTAATTCCATTAGGGCTCGTTGTAAAAACCCCTATCATGTTTACGTTCAATTATTCCTCACCCTATTTAATTCAATTTTATTATAGTATGAATTTATATAGAAAAACATAGAAAGATTCTACAAAAACCCTTTAGTCTCACTGATAAAATAAGGGTTCTTATCAGTTAAGACCTTAGCCTTACTATAGAGGCGTCCCAATCGCTCCATATCTCTTAAAAATCTTCCTGTTAAGATACAAAGGACTGACTTTTTGCTTTTATAAATGGATACTTCCTTAATAGAACTTCTCTTAAGGCAACACCTTGCTCCATTTACATCGGCGTGAAGCTTTAATGCACATAATTTACATATAAATTTTTCCCGATTTTTTCTGTTTCCCTTATCAATATAACCGCAACGGGAACATTCCTGACTCGTATAGGCAGGATTTATATAAGTTATCACAATTCCAAACTCTTCAGATATAGAGTTAAATTTATTCTCTATTTCTCTTTTCCCGAATTTAGATAAAATTCTGTTCATTCTCTTTGATAGATTGGGGCTGGTAAAATTGAGTTTTTCTACTATTATTTTTCCCGGCTTATAGAGTCTGATAATTTTATTGATAATACGGCGAACTTCATTTTTTAGATGGGCTCTTACTTTCCTTATTAATTCTCTGTATCTTCTGCTCGACAGAGGCTTTATTTGCTGTTTCTGAAGATTGCTCTGGAGGGTTGTTATTATTTTATCATATTCTATGAGTTTCTCTTTAAATTCTCTTCCGAATAAATCTCCTCTGTCTGTTGCAAAAAGATTATTAAGGCCGAGATCCAGAGCTATTTCAGGAGTATGAGATACATAATCAGAAGATTTTTCTTTGTCTTTTATAAGGTTTATTTTTATCTTTCCATCTCTATCTATATTTATCTGGCAGAATTTCTTTGTCTTTCCTTTTATTTCTTCAAAATAAGCATTGCTCTTTAACGGGATATACACAGGTTTATTCTTCGTCAATGTGGAAAATCTTATCCAGTAATCAAACTCTTTTGCCTTATTACTCACCTTCTTACTTATTACTGCCACCTTATTATCAAGGGCCATATTTATATGATTATAACCGGGACGTCTGTGTAAGGAAAAGATATGTCTCATTATTACCCTTGCCAGTTTTAATGTCTCAATTTCTATTTCTTCATATTCATCTTCTAATCTATTACCTTTACTGTCATAGGCAGGCATTGACACCTCTTTCTTAAACCAGAGCTTATATTTATTTATATAAAGTAATTTTATCCTCTGTCCTTCTGATATACTGCTTCTCGTAACAATCTTTTTAAAATCATTCTGCCTGTTTGAGATAAAGGAATCCAGGATGGATATTACCTGATATTCTATTACCTGTTTATATCTTTCTGACAGAGATGAAGGGATTTCTTTAACAGGATAATTTTTATCAAAAGCTCCTTCTTTATAGAATATTTCCCACTGCTTTTTAGCTATCAGAGAAGCAGTATGTCTATATTCTTCCATAACAGACAGGATTTTTTCTTTTTTACCTTTATTCATCTCTGTTTTAAGTTCATAAGTCCTTATCATTACAATCAGGCCTTTTTATTTTTTATGGGATTATATTGTAATTATAACATATTTAGCAATATCACTATATAGATTTAATTAAGAAAAAATTTAGAAAATACTAATATGGATTTCTATAATTTTCTATATTTTATTATTAAAATTTTTTTTCACTTTATTCAGCTCATTCCTCAGCTTATAAGTCTAATTAAATACATATTTAAGAAGATATAGGTTTATCATCATTTAATTCCTTTTTTATACATTCTATTATTTTTTCCGTCTTCTTTCTGTGCCTTCTCAATCCATAAAGTCTTGATGAAAAACTATAAATTATTGCTACTAAATCCTGTATAAGGTCTTCTTTATTACTT
>Ga0351886_10120_pt1 | contig 39797 bp, 34 predicted proteins | sample TotcelFGM3001L14_FD_206761 | JGI IMG/M metagenome (GOLD analysis project Ga0351886, IMG submission 206761) | Enriched cells from coal bed in the Powder River Basin, Montana, United States - Total cells FGM rep3 HSBNCT.FGM.300.1.L14 ... | reverse complement strand
TGGTAAACTTAAATCAATTACATGGTTTGAAGCATATGGTATGGTTGATATAGAATTGAGTTTTCAGGAGAATTTTCGAAAAAGTAAAGATGCCAGAGTTTCATTTGCCACAGGGAATGATAAATCAGGAACAGAAAAGTACTTCCTTAAAGGTAATATTAAACCAAGAAATTAAGAGGTGAAGAAATGTTTAATTTAAAATTTTTAACAAAAGGTATGATGCTTGTTTCGGTAATTATGCTTATGGTACTCCTGGTAATGCTTACTACCTCTATGATATTCATAGCTTCACGAACTCTAAATATTATGGGTAAATCAGATCGCAATTCTATAGCTCTTCAGACTGCAGAAGCAGGGTTAGAATATGCCAGATTCCAGTTGAGTAATGATATAGACTGGGGGAAAACTATGACATCCGATATTGTAATGAACCTTGGTAATGAACAGGAAAGCACAATAATTTTTAATCCTTCCGAACATCGTACTATAAACAACCTGGATGGAAACAGCCAGCTCGTAACGGCACCACCCTATACAGCCGAGGTAATATGTAAAGGTATTTATAAAGAAGGTGGAAAGATTAAACAGAAAGTTTATCTTCGCGGAGTTTTTTCAAGAGATGATGAATATCCCTGCCCTGTCTACTCAGGAGGATATATAGCCATAGATGGCGGTTCTCCATCGCCTTACTATAAATTTACAGGTAATGAATCCAACCCGTCGCCTGTACGTATTCATTCCAATGACAGACTCTCTATAGCCAATGCTGATGTCGATCTTTCAGAAGGTTTTGTCTCATCAGGTTCTACAGTTGATCTTCTGAATGTTAATACTATTATGACAAAAACAGATGCTTTGCCTGTAAGAATTCCTGTTATAGATATAGCAAAAATTGTAAATGATAGAATGGCTTCATGCCTGTCCCTTATAGATAATACTTTTTATCTTGCAGGGTATTTTGAATATGATCCGAAAAATCCATATGACTCATCTGACCCGAATGGGAGAAGATATCGATATGACCCATCTGACCCCAATGCCAGGAGAGATCCTAATGATCCTAATTGGCCTTATAATCCCAATGATGATCCTGATGACGCTAATGATGATCCTAATTCAAGTTATTGTATTCCCCATTCTTCAAGTTCATCAATCTCATCTGACCCGACTGTACATAACTCTCATAAACTTGGAATAGTATCTTTTTCGGAAAATTCCGCTACAAATTTCTTGAATAATTATGGAGATTTTTATTATAATCCTCCTGCAGGAGGCCCTGGAGGAGAAAATAGGGACTTTTTTAAATATTATTCTGCTATTAAGTTCTGGGAATATAACTCTGACCCTAACTCTTCCTTTCAGGAGGTTGAAGATCAGCTGGGTATGACTATGTCTAAAAGTTCCTTCAACACTATAACTTTAAAACTCGACAAAGATATTTATGTACCCGGTAATACAGGTTTATTTGAAACTGATTGGATTGGACTGGCAAAGGATAAGCCGGGAGGTGTTGATATAGCTCCATCTGTCTATTATCCTGATAGTATGGATACAATAATGAAACTGGATTTTGCCAATCACAAGATTTATGGAAATAAATTATGGCTTGGAATAGCCCCATGTGGAACAGGCGGTATTATCTCTAAAAAAACAATTGATTTCATCCATTCTTATAATGATTTAAAGATGATAGCTCTTTCAGAGGAAAGTGTTAATATGGCATATCGTGAACCGGGAAGGCAATCAGGTGCCAGTTTGACTTATAGAGGTATTATTTATGCAAAGGATGATATCGTAATACAGCCTAACAGTAAGGAACGCAGGATTGATGACTTCAAGTTTTATGGTACTATGTTATGTAGAGATGCCAACCCTGACAACTGTACTGGTTCCCCTCTTGGATGTTTTCCTCTTTTAATCAATAACGAGAGGAATGTCAGTATAGAAGCGAGTACCCTGGATAATTTACTTATAGTCCATACTTCAGATGGAAGGGAACCTCTTATTAATCTCAGAGGAAAAGACTATACTATTAAGAAGTTGTTTACAGAGGAACTGCAGATAATAAATTAATAGCTGTGTGTCACGTAAACTATCTGGCCATAAAATCTGCCAGAACGATTGCAGTAACTGCTTCTACTATGACTGGTATTCTCAATGCTATACATGAGTCATGTCTTCCTTTTGTAATAACCTGTACAGGTTTTCCTGTAGTTAAGTCTACTGTCATAAGAGGTTTTTTTATACTGGCAGCAGGTCTTACGGCAACTCTGAAGACAATTTCATTTCCATTGCTTATTCCGCCGTTTATGCCTCCTGAATGATTGGTTTTTGTTTTACCTTCCATATTTATTATTTCATCATTATATTCACTGCCAGGCATTTTACTGCAGTCAAAACCTGATCCGAATTCTATAGCTTTAATCCCCGGTATGGAGAACATTATATGGCTTATAACAGATTCCAGGGAATCAAAAAAAGGCTCTCCCACTCCCGGAGGCAATTCTCTAACCCTGCATTCTATTATTCCCCCCAGTGAGTCACCTTCCTTAATTGCTCTTTCCAGAACCAGGTCAAAATCTTTGGTTCCTCCTATTTCCAGTATTGTAGCATTTATTTTAATATTTTTCAGGATTTTTTTTGCAATTACACCTGCTGCTACAAGAGCTACTGTAAGTCTTCCGGAAAAGTGTCCTCCTCCTCTGTAATCATGGAAATCTTTAAATTTCTGCCATGCAACCATATCGGCATGGCCAGGCCTGGGAGTATCTTTTATTCTTTCATAATCGCCTGAACTTATGTCTTTGTTTTCAAAGACAATTAAAATAGGTGTTCCTGTAGTTTTTTTATTGAAAATACCGCTTCTGATCAGGGGAAAATCAGCTTCTTTTCTGTCTGTTGTTCCTTTAGAACCGCTTCTTCTTCTCATAAGGTCAGCCGTAAAATCATGTTCTTCTATAGAAATGCCGGGAGGGCAGCCGTCAATGACAACACCTACCCTTTCTCCATGAGATTCCCCGAATATGCTTATTCTAAAATTTCTTCCGAATGTATTCATAAATATATAATCGTAACGCGTGACGCGTGACGCGTTACGCGAGGAGGGAGACTAAAATTCGATTCTTGATAAGGAATAAATTTTTATATATTATATCATATGTTTTAACTTCTGTTGCATTTATTATTAAATTCTGTTATAAATTAATAACAGTATATAAATAATCCTCCCGTAACGCGTTACGTGCAATGGTGTTACGTTAAGAAACATATAGTAAATTGGCTGCCCGGTGCTCTGGAGAAAAAATATCACGGCAGCACAGGTATATTTAATTGATATACAGTGTAAAGTAGCATGATGTAAGCTCTAACAGATTAAGCTTTACAGTTTAGATTTTTTCGGAGGAGCGCCGGGCAGACAATTTAGAACGGCAATAAGGAATTTTTATTAAGGTTAGAAGGTTATTCAGGTAAAGTTTTATACTAAATTTATATGAGAATCGTGATGCGTAATGCGTGATGCGTAATGGGAAAATACATTCTCATGCTTCGTTGTGACCACCCGGTCATGGCTGTTAGAGTAGAGGAGTTTTTTATATGAAAATTGTTTCAATTTTTTTATTATTCATGCTGCTTATGCTGCAATTTTATAGCATGCCTTCTTACTGTGAGGAGATAAAGAATGAAAGGGATTATAATTTATTATTCAAAGTTTTTATAATCTTTTAATTAAAGAATTTGTTAACATTTAATTAACAAATAATAGTTGAATAATGCTGAATAATAATGTAGTATATAATTATAAAAGGGAGGGACATGATGATGATCGATAATTTAAAAGGTACAAAAGGTACCACTTCAACTTCAACTAAAGCTTCTAAAAATAAAGAAAAACCTGCGGGAGAACCCAAGGACAGCACGTCAATTACTGCCAATGAAGGTATGGACATGGATATAAACCTGTCAGACAGTCATATAAAAGCTTTGATAGAAGAGATGAAGAAAAAAGGTTTTACTTTTGATGATAAAGGACTCAGTCCTGCCATAATTTATCCTTCCGGGGAATCAAAACTTATTTCCGGACAGGAAGTAGTATGTAAGTACCTTGGAGAGGTTACTGCAACTCTATGGCAGGTAGAAGCTTTTACTGCAAATATTTCTCTTGAAGCCTATCATTTTTTCTCGCAACATGAGTCTCATTATACAGTAGTGCCTGATAGTGAATTTACATACCTGAAAAAACCGAAAATGAAGTTCGGACTTATAGCACTATGTGATTCTCTTGATCAGATGCAATAATCAATAAATGAAGAATGGACTTTCTTTCTGCAGGCAGGATGGTAAAGTTCTGATTTAAGATTCGTATAATTCGTTTATCTTTACTATTCCTATTAATAATCCTGAAAGAAATATTATCCATGACGCTTCCTTCGGGGCCAGGTGAAGAGCCTGATTTAATATGCCTGTTACTGAAACACTGTGGATCAGTAAATGTTCTAACATAGAGTATTCTCCCCTGTAAAATTGAATTCACTTCTATTACAGTATAATCACTGAAGAATAAATTTACTATTCTCCTTATAACCCAGTTTTGTCTATATGAGAGTAGTAATTTTGTTGAATATTATTAGTTCAAAAATCAATGTAACTATAGAAGAGATTGTTCTTTTTTTACAGGAGGACTAGTTATTTAGAACTATAGATGTGTGTTTATCTTACCTCACGTCACTCGTCACGATATTTTATTTTTAATACCAGTGATATGACAAATAATCCCATTGCAAACAGGACTATAGTGGCACCTGTAGCTGTTCCCCAGTAAAAAGATGCTACCAGACCGCTTAAAGAGGCAATCAGGCTTATTGCTACGGAAAACCAGAGATACTGAAAAGAATTTTTTGAGATATTTCTGGCAGTTGAGGCAGGAAGTATTAAAAGGGAGTTTATTACCAGAAGTCCAATCCACTGAATACTCAGTGTTACCATCATGGCAACGAGTGAAGAGAAAAGAAAATCCAGAAGCCATATATTTACATCCCTGCTTTTTGCAAGGGATGGATTTATACTTAGAAGAAAAAGTCTGTTAAAATAAAAAAACCAGAAGATTAGCACGAGAATAATTATTACAATAATGCCGGTTATTTCCTGTTTTGTTATACTGAGTATATCGCCTATGAGATATGTTGAATATTTATTAAAATTGCCTCCTCTGGACAGAAGTACTACTCCGAGTGCGATAGAGAAAGCCATGAAAAGACCTATAATTGTATCGGCCGAGCTGAGGCTGATTTTTCTGAGATAGGTTATACATAGGGAGAGTATAACAGAGAAAATAAGCATGGCCCATAGCGGGTCATTAAGGCCCAGTATAACTCCGATGGCAAGGCCTGTTAGTGCTGCATGTCCTATGGCATCGGAAAAAAATGCCATCTGACGGTTGATCACCATAGCACCTAAATGGCCGAAAAGGAAAGATATTAAAATTACTGCCAGCAGGGCATTTTTCATGAAATCAAATTCTACCCATGAAAAGGGCAATAATTCAACAAGACGATACCATAGTTCCATGGTGTTTATCTCCATTTTATAGTAAGTTTAATAAATTTCAGTCTTTATTTTTACTTTTCAGAATCCTATCAGGTAAATTCTCAGGTATGGAGCTGATATTAAAGGTTTTCTGAAATACTTTATTTGCAAAAACCTCTTTAGGCGTTCCGTCACAGATTACAGTATGGTTTAGAAATATTATCCTGTCTACAAATTGAGAAACTCCCAGTATGTCGTGAGTAATAAATATGATGGAAAGATCATATGTCTGTCTGAAATGGGAGAGCATACGGTAAAAAATTTCAATACCTGATAAATCCATACCTGATACAGGTTCATCGAGTAATAGAAGATGGGGCACAGGACTGAGAGCCAGGGCGAGGAGAACTCTTTGCAGTTCACCTCCTGAAAGATGTCCGATTTTTTTGTTTAGAAGATGTTCTGCCTCAACTATGGAAAGAATATTTTTTGCTTTTGTAATTATTGATCTTGTATAACCGAGCCACATGGGACGGCTTTTAAGTGATGAAGTAAATAGATCCAGAACAGTAACAGGAGAAGTGAGATCAAAATCCAGTTTCTGCGGTACATAGCCTATTACAGGTCTGTCAGGTCTCTCTTTTATAGAGTCCCGGAAATGCAGTTTCCCGCTAAAGGGAATTTCCCTGAGAATGACTTTCAGAAGGGTTGTTTTTCCTGCACCGTTTGGGCCGATGAGTGCCGTAAATTCACCGCAGTGGACATGAATATTGATATTTTCAAGGATTTTATTATGTCCTGCCGTAACACTGCAGTTTTCAAGTTTTGTACAGCACTGGCCGCATACATGTGAGCACTGGTTATGCATAAATACTCCTTAGGGGTGTCGAGAAATAACCATATTTACAGTCTATATCGTGACGCGTAACGCGTAACGCGTGACGCTAGGATGATAACCGTTCTAACAATTTGCCATGGTTATTTTCTTACAGTCTCTTAAGTAGTGAGTAGTGAGTAGTGAGTAGAATTTATTTACTGGTTGCCCATCCTTCACATATTATCCCCTATGATTTTCTGGTAATTTATCATAACATAGCTTCTCTTTATTGTCAAAAAAGCCTGTATGTGCTATATTTATTCTAAATTTTTATATTGTCTATGAAAGGAGTCCAAAAATGATTGTTGAAAAAAAGTGTTTTTCCCTGGATGAATTCTATTTTGAACAGGCCAGTGTTTCTATTCCCGTAAAGATAGGTTATGAAACTTATGGAACATTAAATGAGGAAAAAGATAATGCCGTTATGATCTGCCATTTTTTTACAGGTACAAGTCATGTGGCAGGAAAATATAAAGAAAATGATCCCGCTCCCGGCTGGTGGGATAACCTTGTAGGGCCCGGTAAAGCCATAGATAGTGATAAATATTTTGTCATAAGTTCAGATGTCCTTTCAAATATAAACTGCCATAACCCGAATGTTATAACCACAGGTCCTGCTTCCATAAACCCTGTAACGGGAAAGGAATATGGCATGTATTTCCCCATATTTACCCTTAAAGATGTGGCACGACTTCAGAGAAAACTTCTTGATAGTCTCGGTATAAAAAAGTTAAAACTCGTGGCAGGTCCTTCCATGGGAGGTCTTCAGTCTTTCATGTGGGGAAGATTTTTCCCTGATGATGTGGAAAAGATCATATCTGTAGCTGCCACTCCCATGATAAGGCCCTATGGCATCATGGTTCCCAATCAGCTCGGTATTGATGCAATCATGCTTGATCCTGACTGGAGGGGAGGAGCTTATTACGACAAAAAAACTCCTGACAGAGGTTTACTTTTAGCCTTTAAAAATCTCCTTGTAGCAACAAGAACAGATAAATGGGCAGAAGAGAATTTCGGCCGTAAATTTGCCGACCCTGATTTTAAAAAATATGAAAACCCCTTCACAAGTTTTCAGGGAAAATTCCTTGTGGAAAAGGAGATTGAAAATATTGTCCTTGGGAGAATGCAGTTTTTTGATGCAAATTCCTATATGTATATAGCAAAAGCAAATATTTTATATGACTTGAGAGAAGGCAAAGAGACTTTAGAGAATGCTCTGTCTCATATAAAAGCAAAGACTTTGATAATAATAGACGATTCTGACCTTATGTTTACAAGACCTCAGGCGGAAGAAGCAAAGAAATTTATTAAAGATTGTGAATGTTTTTATTATGACAGCGGTAACGGCCATCTGTCATGTATTTATGAAACCGGTTATATTGAAAAAGCAATAAGGGATTTTGCAGAGTAATCTATACTTTTGTAGAATCTCATAAGAGCTTTACCTGTAGTGAACAGGCATTGCCTGTTCACTACGAAGTAAATGAATGTTTTTTTAATATAGTAATAATTAAAAAATCCATATTGCCACTGGCCTTCCATAAGTGTATTATATATATGAGGTGATTATATGCGTACAACTATTGATATAGATAAGGTACTTTTACAGGAGATTATAGAAAGATCCGGTGCAAAAACGAAAAAAGATGCTATTCTAATAGCAATAAGAGATTATTTGAGATTTAAGAAATTTCAGGAACTTAAAGGTCTTATAGGAAATTATGATAATTTTGCTCTTACACTTGAAGAACTGAAAGAGATGCGTAATGACAAATAAGATACTTATAGACACATCTGCCTGGATCGTAAGCTTTAGAACTTCTGGCAATGAAAAATTAAAACAAACAATTATTCATGCTCTTGATACTGATGCTGTATTGATAACCAATCTTATTAAATTTGAATTACTTCAGGGGTGCCTTGATAAAAAGGAATATATTACAATGAAATCCCGTCTTGATGCCATTGAAGAACTGGTTATTAATGATACTGTCTGGGATGTCGCCTATAATACCGGATATAATTTGAGAAGAAGTGGAATTACCGTATCTACAGTTGATATACTTATTGCCTCTATAGCAAGTGCTTATGGATGTAATTTACTCCATCATGACAGACATTTTAGATTGATTGCAACGAAACTTTCTATATCTATTATGGATTTTCTTGACTAATGGAATAGAAGAAAATTTTTAATGGAATATGATTATTTTAAATTCAAAATCTTTTGATATTTTCTTTTTAGAAATAAGATAAGATTGTTCAGTAATAAGTATGTTAATATCATTCCTATTGTGATGGATATTATTATTAACATTCTGTGTTTAAGAATAAAATTTGTTATTTTCTTCTTAAAATTAAGTTCTGCTTCTTTACGTATAAGAAAAAAAACTATTTCATTCTCTGATTTATGTCTTGCTTGATCGCCATCAGGTAAGGAACGCTGATTATAACCGATATAGTCTAGAGGTGTATGGTTGTTATTATCTCTGGCATCTATAGGAGCTCCTTTATCTACAAGGAATTTAATTACTTCTTCTCCACCATTATCTCGTATCGCATAATGCAAAGGTGTCATGCCTTCTTTATCTTTAGCATTAATATCTGCTCCTTTAGATAGAAAAACTTGAACTACATCTACTGAATTCATAGCTGCCGCCCGGTGTAATGGTGTTCTGCCTTCAGTATCTTTCTCATTAACATCTACTCCTTTATCTATAAGAAATTCCACTGTTTCCTTTGTTCCTCCGTCTGCAGCATGGTATAAAGCTGTTAATCCCATATTATCTTTTGCATTAATATCAGCCCCTTTGTCTATAAGAAATTCCACTATTTCCTTCGTTCCATTCCTTGCCGCATGGTGTAAAGGTGTCAGACCCATTTTATCTTTAGTTTCAATATGAGCACCATTATCTAAAAGAAATTTAACTAATGTAATCGATTTATTCCGTGTATATACTCCATAGTGTAAAGGTGTTAAGCCGTCATTATCTTTTGCATTAATATCAGCCCCTCTGGATAGGAGAAATTCTATTAAATTTTTGTTATCATGAACTACAGCATAATGTAAGGAATTACGGCCATTATTATCGTTACCATTAATATCAAGCCCCTGGTTTATAAGAGCTTCAGTTAGTTGTTTATTACCATCATCTACTGCGGAATGTAAGAGTGTACCACCATTTAATATTGCATCCCCAATAATTTTCGCGGCTTCTGCTGAAAAAGTTAAAGAAAAAATAATCACATATATAATAATAAATAATTTCAGGGATTTCACTGTCAAAATTTCCTCCTTAATCAATTAGTTAAAAGAAGGCTATTTGTTATCATTATCTCATATATGTGATTATAAAAAAAGAATCAGATTAATTTCTTTAACTCTTCCTTCAATAAATCCCATGCCAGTTTTACATGTTCTTCAGTGGTTTTCAGATTACCTATGGCCATTCTGATTGTAAATTTCCCATGTAATTTCGTATGGGAGAAAAAAACTTTTCCTGTTCTGTTTACAGATTCCATGAGTTTTTCATTTAGCAGATTCACTTCATCTTCTGTCATATTTTTCGGCTTTGCACGAAAACATATGGTGCTGAAAGGAACAGGAGCTAAAAGTTCAAAATTTTCATCATATTCAACCCATGAAGCAAATTTTTTCGCAAGTTCCATATGAAATCTCAATCTATCTGCAAGTCCTTTATGGCCGAAAAACCTTATTACCATCCAGAGTTTCAGTGAACGAAATCTTCTTCCGAGCTGAACACCGTAATCCATATAATTCCTCACGGCACTATCTTCAGAAGTCTTCAGATACTCTGCCACAAGGCTGAAAGCCTGTTTCAATATGTCAAATTTCTTGCAATAAAAAACACTTATATCACAGGGAGTAAAAAGCCATTTATGGGGATTTACCACCATTGAATCAGCCCTGTCACATCCTTCCATGATCCATTTCATTTTCGGCACAACAGCTGCCGAGCCTCCGTAGGCTCCGTCAACATGAAGCCAGAGATTGTATTTTTTTGCTATGTCTGCTATGGCAGGAACAGGGTCGATACTCGTAGTGGAAGTAGTGCCTATTGTAGCAGTTACAAAGAAAGGTCTGTAGCCTTCTTTAAGATCTTCTTCAATTGCTTCTATTAATTTGTCCGGCCTCATTCGGAACTGTTCGTCTACAGGTATTTTACGGACATTCTTCTGGCCTATCCCCAGAGTGATTGCCCCCTTTTCGACTGAAGAATGGGTCTGTTCCGATATATAAGCCCTGAGTTTCGGCATATCTGTGCGATTGCAGAGTCCTTCTTCTCTTACATTAAATCCGAGAGCTTCCCTTGCCGCAGCAAGGGCATGCATACTGGATACTGAGGCAGTATCATAGATTATCCCCTGAAATTCAGCAGGAAGTCCTATCATCTGTCTCAGCCAGTCAAGGACTACTGTTTCAAGTTCCGTAGCAGAAGGTGATGATTTCCAGAGCATACCGTTTACATTTAATGCAGAACAGAGCATTTCACCCAGTATACCCGGCCCTGAGCCTGTTATGGCAAAATAGGCGAAAAAGGCCGGACTGTTCCAGTGTGTTATTCCGGGAAGGATTATGTCCTGGAAATCTTTCAGTATGTCATCCATTTTTTCCGGATTTTCCGGCGGTTTACCGGGAAGTTTATCTTTAATATCTCCAGGCTTTACCTGAGACATTACTGGATATTTCTCAGTATTTGCCAGATAATCGGAAATCCAGTCAATGACTTTATGGCCGTAAGAACGGAATTCTTCAGGATTCATGTCACCATTGTTTGTAAAATCATGTTTATCTGTCATAATTATTGTCCATTTCAATATGCGTAATGCGTGATGCGTGATGCGTAATGCCTATCGTTCAGGGGCGTTTAATTAAACGCCCCTGAACAGGGCGAACACAGGGTTCGCCCCTACTCACTTTTCACTTTTCACTTCTCACTACTTAATAACTTCCCAGCACATCCTTCTTATCGTAAAATCTCCCTTTCTGGCATTGACCAGAGCAGATATGTCTACTATGTCATTTATGCTGTTAAACTTGCTGAAATTACCTGGATCTATGATTACATTTTCATCTCCGTTATTATCACTGCTTCCTGCTTTTTCATCATTGGTTACAATCTGCCCTGTAAGGGTAACATTTGAATTGAGATAATTATCATATAAAAGCTGTCCTATATTTGTAACTACATTGGGATCACTGCATCCTATTTCATCTGTGAAATCATTCAATGTTACTTCCTGTGCTTCAAATTCCAGGGTCGGGTCATAACCGGGAGAGCCGGGAGCACCTGTGGGATTATATGTTCCACCGGCATAAGGAATTGAAACATATTCATTTATAGTAAGATTCGGGTCAGCTATACAGGTAAAGGTATGTAATTTTGATATATTATCTATTGAAACATTACCGCTCCCATCAGCTTTATAACTTATCTGATAATTTTTGAAGTTAATATTTTCAACTCCTCCGGTAGAAGAAGTATATGTCATAGGTATAGCTCTGTCAGGAACTATAAAATTACTGCCATTTTCTATTTCAATAAAGGATACATCTTTACATAATAGTTCTTCTGAAGATGTTATATTTCTCAGATTTTTGAGAGGTTCATCTCCTTCTATTACGCAATTTGTTGACATACGGGCACCAGATGCTGTCATAACTGTACCTTTAGTTTTTAAATTTGTACTTTTATCTATAGATTCTATAACAAGATCATTTTCAGTATATAAATAACCTTTCAGGTTATATTTATGTTCTTCATGAGATGTAGGCAGATACAGGTCATCTTTACTGACTGCTATCAGGTTTGCCCCTTCATATCCGTAGAGATAGCTCAGTTTTCCACCTGATACAACCATGCCTCCGTCGGTTTTAGCATTTTTTATTATCATACCGATTGAAGTATGACCGTCAGAATAGATATTATGACCATTCATGTCCAGCGGTGTTTTGAGAACCTTTTCTCCTGTAGTGCTGTTGTCCATAGAATACTCTCTTTTTATTGAAAAAGCTTTATCCTGTACATCATTACAGGTGAGATTGTAATCTATTTCTGTCGGATTCGCTGCATCTGCATATATATCATTTTCAAGACTTACCGAATATTTAACATCACTACCTGTAACGGTTTTTTCGACTCTAAAACCATCCATTGTTTTTTTGGGGTCAGGGAATATGGCATTGTTTTTTACAATATCATAGGTTGCTGAACCAAGGACAGGAGGCCATTGAACAGCTCCCTGACCTATTCTTATAACTCCTATTTCCTGGTCGAATAATTTTTCACTGCCTTTAATACAGTAACAGGAACCTCCATTTACAGGATCTTCTGTGAGACTGAATGTAAGATTTCCGCTGGAAAGAGGCCTGCTACCGCTTCCTGCTGATTTCCATTCCCATTCTCCCGTAGGGTCACCGTTTGGATCCTTCACTTCTGAAGATGTATAGGTTTCATAATTCTCCGTTCCTTTAGCAGAACCTGATATTTTATTCCATGAATTACCATTACCGGATGTATTGCTGAACCAGGATTCCTGTTCCCCTGATGCACTGTAACCTGCAGACCCTATCCCTTTACTTACATAACATGTCTCTCCTGAACCTCCTGGAGAACCTGACAGTCCTGTAGGATAACAGAGAGCTTTGAGTTGTTCTTCTGGATTTCCATATTTTCTATGTATAAAGCCTGCCATAACTCCTGCATCATTTTTTATTCCGTTAAAGGAAGTTACACGGTAAGAGCAGGAGGTTTTTACAGTGGAATTATCAGAATGAGCATTACTCAGAAGCTTACCTATATCAATATCTGTTGATTCTAATTTTTTTGCAGTATTTTCATCTATATAAACATCTCCAGGTTTATATATATTTAAATCTACAGTGCCTCTACTGGATACTATTCCGCCTTTTGCATCAACTGTAGAGTCAGGATTACTTTTGTCACTGTAAATACTGTAATTTGTGGGATCATTATTTGGATCCTTCCAGTTACTGTAAACCCAGCCAGGTTTATCAGGGTCTTTACCTGTAAAGAATATTTTGCCTGACTTGCAGAATATCTTGCCTTTGGCAAGAACATTTGCCGGTATGCGGTCATCCCTGATATAAACTACTCTGAGTATCTTTTTAAGCTTTCCCGGAGACTCTCCTATAGAGATTATTTCAGCTGTGTAAGCAGGGACTTTACCCTGAAAAAAACCTGTTCTATTATGTTCAGTATTACCGAGTAAATTATTGTACGAGTAATAGTCATTACCTGTCTTGAAGGTAATGGAAAACTTGCTGCCATTGCTTAAGGTTTTATCCACATCTGCCGTATTCGGATCTCCCCATAATGGATCTGAATTGAGCTGTGCAAGGGCATATTCTGCACCTGCTTCTGCGGCTTTAAGTGATATATCATAACCTTCTACATTGCCCATAAGCCGGAGATGCTGGGTACTTATAAATACCATGGAAACGGTCATTATAATAAGTAATACTGTGAGAAGTAAAATAGTTATAAGAGCCATTCCTTTTTTTTCTTTTTTTATCTTCATAAATAGCACCGCCTTTCTTAATTTCTTGGTTCAACAGAATTTTTTATTTCAAGTTCTTCAATCCCTTTGCTTTTATCACCTCCGGAAGAAAAAGCTACACTGGCATTTGAATTAACTCTTTTCCTGTATTTAAATGTTACATTTATAACATTACCGCTTTTCTCAAAATTAGCGCCGCTTAAATTTCTTGCCAGAACTTTAATGTTATTATTGCCTGTAGAAAGACACATAAGTTCCGGGCTAAGAAGTTTCTGAGGAGTCTGGCTTGGAGTCCTTGTCTGAAAATTTCTGTAAAGAATGTATTTACTGCTGTCATTAACTTCCGGTAATATATAATAGATAATATGATTCTGCCAGAGAGGTACTCCCAGGTCAGATTCATCTCTTTTAAACTTTGCCTCTACCGGGTCAACTGCCGATTCAAAGGCTATATATTTATCAGATACCATCTGTATTGAAACAGGAGTACTTATAATAAGTTCAGTCATCAATCTTTTCATTGCAACTTCTGCACTCTGTTGAAGTTCTGATCTGGTATTGCCAATCTGCCAGCTTTTAAGTCCCACATCAAAACTGGCGTAAATACCTGTCATAAATAAGAAAAATATTACCATACCTATAGTAATTTCCAGTAGACTGTAAGCTTTCTGAGCATAAGAAGCTTTTCTCAGAAAGCTACAGTACAGGCGGTCTTGATAGATAAGTCGACATTTTAACATGACGGGTTCCTTCCACTTCCTTCCAGTTTACTTCAATATCTACTTTTTTTAAGAGCAATATAACCCCTTTTGTATCATTTGAGCCTTCCTGTGCTATGTTTATAATGAAATTGTATGGTATATGGTCTGCTGTTTCTTTTCCTCTGATCTCTACATTACCGCTGTCCCATATAAAATCATTATCAACATTATCTGTTCCGTATATATTATTTTTAATAGTATCTTCAGAGATGGGATCTCCGTTATTCAGAAATAAATAGCGCAGTTCGGAACATTTTTTATTGGCAATATTAACTGCTATTACACGATAACGGCTTTTTTTTATTGCATGAAGGCCATGAACGAAGACACCAAGAATTGTTACAATAATGACGCCAAGGAGTACAACAGCAAGAAGTAGCTCGATAAAAGAAAATCCCTTTTTCAATAACACAGCTTCTCTCCTTAAATCAGATAGAATTTATTATGATTATGTTGTTTATAATTATATCACTTATATTTTTTTTTAGTAAATAGCTTCAGAGTAACAATCTTATTTCTGTTTAAATATTTTCTTAAAAACCATAATATATTCATGTTTGAAGACATAAAATCCACCGGCTAAAGCTCTGTATCTCCACAGTTCCTTCTGATTTCTTTTACCTCTTGTTTCTTCAAAATTTTTCACTATAATACTCTTTAATAAATATCCCCTTTTTAATACTTCTTCCATACAGTAAAAACCCAGAGGAATCCATTCTTTACCGGCATATTTGTCACCTATGACAATGGCTAAATAACGATGGGCCTCCAGAAAGTGTGTTAAATTCTCAACTGCCGAACCGAACATTTTGAGGAATTTTTTTGTGGTTTTTGCACAGGACATGTCTCTTTTATCACCGGAAAATTTTATTATGTCATGATAGGGCGGATGCATAATAATAAGTTGAACTGATTTTATACTGTGTCTCTCCAGAACTGATTTAATGTCCACACTTCTATTGTCGCCTTTTACCACTTCAGTTATTATATTGTATTTATTCTCTTCTTTTTCAATCAGTTCTTTTGCTTTTTCTGCTATATTATGGTTTAATTCTATACCAATACCGTTTCTTCCGAGTCTCTGACATTCAACCAGAGTTGTTCCGCTTCCGAGAAATCCATCAATTACCCAGTCATGTTTTTTTGTATATCTCAGGAGCATCTGCCGTGGAATCTGAGGTATAAAGTTACCCCAGTACCAGCCTAAATGCTCTCCTGATCTGTCTCTTTTATCTACAATCCAGAGGCTGTCCGTAATAATCTCATCATATTCTTTCCATCTGTAAAGATTTATATCATTTATTTTTTTTGTATTGATCCTGTCCGCCGATTTCTGTAATCTTTTAAGGTAATATTTTGCTCTTTCCAGTGTAATAGTTTCTAAAATCTGGTTCAGGTCAGAAATCAAAATATCTTTTCGGAAAGATACTGTCTCTCCTTCTGAACCATGGAGGATATGATGTTCAAACCTTTCAGGAAAATCTATAAAATCTTTTAATCTGTATATTCTGTCTTTAAGAATTTTTATGTCACATGAACTATATATATCACTTACAATCCAGATAAAGTTTTCCCTGTTTAAAGTAATAAGTTCATTTTTTGAATCTGATTTACTGTCTTTTTTCATCAATAAAAATTTTATGAGCGGCCATGGGTTTTTAACTCCTGGCCACTCATAATCCCTTATTCAAAGGTATAAACCTTTCTTATTTTTTCCTTTACAGTCCAGGTGCATTTCATACCTTTCGGAAAATGGACAAGATCTCCCCCTTTAATCTCTGTTTCGCCTCTGTCAGTCCTGACTATTACATGACCTTCAAATACATAGGCAGTTTCATTGTCCGGATATTCCCAGTCAAAGGTGGACGGCTCACATTCCCAGGGACTCCAGTTTTCAATGCCAAGAGATTTAACCTGTTCTTTTGTCGGTTTTTCCACTTTAATTTTCATTTTTACAGAACTCCTTTCCTCTCACTTTTTACCGGTCAGGAATAGAATTTAATTAATAGTCTCTCCTTATTATTGAAGTAACATTCCGGTGTTTTTTTACAAAATAATAATATACAGGAATTCCAAGAACTATAAGACCAAGACCGAACAGGGAATTTCTCGGATCTCCCTGAACAATAAATATTATAAAGAATACGGATATTAAAATAAATAATATCGGTATTACAGGATAACCCCATACTTTATATGGTCTTTCCAGGTTCGGAGCATTTTTCCTGAGCACAAAAATTCCTGCTACTGCCATAGAATTAAAGAGAAGAGATGCAAAGGCTGTGTAGGTTAAAAGACCGCTGTAACTGTTGGTAAGGGTCAGGACTGAAGCCCACACTGCCTGAAATAAAAGGGCATTTACAGGTGTGTGAAAGGTGGGATGAACGTCTGATGCCTGTTTTAAGAAAAATCCGTCTCTTGCTTTTGCATAAAGAATTCTGGCTCCTCCCAGTATGAGTCCATTGTTACATCCGAAGGTAGATATCATAACAGCAGCTGCTATGAAAGATAATCCCGGAATACCGAATATTATCTTTGCTACCTCTGCGGCAATTCTATTGTCGGTAACACCTGCCATAAGGTGTACAGGAACAACATACATATAGGCCGCTGTGGCACTTACATATACAATCATAGTGGCAAGGGTTCCTAAAAATAAAGACAGAGGCAGATTTCTTTTCGGGTTTTGTACTTCTTCTGCCACATAGGTAACAGTATACCATGTATCATATGCAAAGAGAGCTTTTGACGTGGCCACTGCAATCGCACCGAAAAGCCCTATGGCAAGACCTTTTTCCGTAAGTTTTAATTCAAAAAAAGGACTGAAGTGATTTAAACCTCCTTCTTTGAAAAAGAGAAAACTGCAGAAAACCAGTATTAAAACACATATAACCTTCAGGACTGTAAATAAATTCTGTACAAAGGCGCCTGATTTCAATCCGTATATATTTATTACTGTTAATATCCATATACTTAAAATTCCTACCAGCTGGGCAGAATTTAATGTAAGATGGGGAAGCTTTAGCAGTACAGTTCCTTCTGAGATCCATGGAATAAAAACACCTGCATATTTAGCAAAGGCCACTGCTACTGCAGCTATACAGCCGCTCTGTATGACAAGGAAAATAGTCCATCCGCAGAGAAAACCCCAGAGGGGAGAATAGATTTCTTTTAAATATATATAGGGTCCTCCTGCTTTCGGCATGGCTGCAGCCAGTTCTGCATAGGAGAGAGCCCCGCAGATTGTAAGTATACCTCCAATAACCCAGAGCAGTAATATCAATCCCGGCGAAGGAATATATCCTGCCATAAGTGATGGAGCTATGAAAATTCCAGAACCTATCATTGAGCCCACTACCAGTGTTGTGGCATCAAATAATTTAAGTCCCCTGACCAGTTTTGTCCCTTCTTCCATAAAGAACCTCTTTTCATATAAATTTAAGTCTTATAACATTCTATACACAGTTTTTTTTAACCTTCAAAAATTTTTATAATTTGAATGATATTTATATGAGAATCGTGAAAAGTGAAATGTGAAACGAATTGTAAGATTATCATCTTTCTTTGTGACCACTCTGGTTGTAGCTGTTAGATATTCCATTGAAAATTTATGTAAGAAAATTAACTTTTGTTAATATTTTTATTGATAATATTATGTTATAATTAGTCTATAATTCATTATGTACCATATATTTCACCTCCATGAAATATATTCGCAAATAAAAAAACATTACCCAGGGGAGTAATATTGTTATGAAAGAGAATGTAGAAAAATTTAATGATGTTATTAAAAATACCATAACCTATCTTGCTGAACAGGCTGAAAAGATGGAAGGGCAGATTTCTGAAAAAGGAACTTTTCAGGAAATAAAAGTAAGTATAAAACAATTCTTCCCTGATTATGGAGGAAATGTTTTATTTGCTTTCGGTTTTCTGCCAGGTGAAGATGACAGATATTTTAATATAGAAGTTTCCACTCAGACAGGTATAAGTGATTCTGATCAATTTTATAGAGGCAATCCTGATGAAGTTTTAAACTTTTTAAGGAATCCTTCCAGCCTGGGAATAATTATAGAAAAAGTAAGGAATATGGGAATGTATCTTTTAATAGAAGAAGACAGACGTTCTGACTATAATGATGACTGGAAGTAAGTAACGTGACACATGTGTGCTTATATTATTCATTATGTAATTTCTATTTTTTTAAATTCTTCTGATTTTTCTGTTTCACTGGAGTGAGAGATAAATTTAAGAAATTTTTCTATCCCAGGTTTAAGAAATTTGATTTTTTCCAGCCTTTCATAGAGTAACTGTGCTGTTATTCTTTCTTCTCCTTCTTTCCCGTCCTGATATTCTTTTATCATTTCCTGACATTCTTCAACTGTTTTTAAAAATTCTCCTATATTTCTTTTACCTACATGTTTTAATCTATGTTCTACAAGCTTTTTTGGGTCATACTCTGCTTCATAGTATTTTTTTCTCCCTTTTTTATTCCATATTCTTCTTACAATATTTCTGTTTTCAAGTTCTCTGAGATAAACACTTACTGTCCCCTTTGTAAGAGAGAGTTTTTCACAGATTTCATCCATAGACAGAGGACCGGGACTGAAAAATAGGACACCATATATGCGTCCCATGGCATCACTGAAATTCATTACAGAGCTTACCACTGCCATTCCTTCTATGAAATTATTTTCACCTTCTAAAAATTTATTGTTCATCAGTTCCTTTTTTCTATGTGAATAACATTACTGGTTGGTTGTTTCTCTGGTTTTGGAGTGGGAGGTTCTGTCGGATATGGTGTAGGAGTAGGCGGAACTATTGGATCTTTTATGGTTACTCTTGTTCCTATATTTACATATTCATATAGTTCTTCTACATCTGGCATGGCCATTCTCACACATCCGTGTGATACATTCATACCTACAGTTTCAGGATAATTTGTTCCATGTATGCCTACAAGAGAGGAATTTAATTCTATCCATCTTGTGCCAAGAGGATTATCAGGCCCTGGTTCAGTCAGTTCGGCTTCTTTTGCCCAGAGAGAATCCGGCGGGATCCAGGTAGGATCTTTTACTTTATTGGTTATAATAAATTCCCCTGTAGGTGTGGGATATTCAGGACTGCCGCAGGCAATGAGATAATTTTTTATTATTTTTCCATCAATCATAAGAGATAAATTGAACTGTGAAAGCTCTATGATTATAGAATAAGACATTTTATCTATAGTTGACGGACCTACGACACCGTCAGGCTCAAGTCCGTTTTTCCCCTGAAATTTTTTTACAGATTCAAGGGTTTTTTGATCAAATGTTCCTGTTATATCCTTTTGTCCGAGATAATTGCGGAGAACCAGCATTTTTTGTAAATCCTTTACATCTTCTCCTATAGCTCCGACTATCTGTGTCCTCTGTCCGTAATTTTCTGTACTGTCTACAGTAAAAGACCATTTTTTGATATCCTTTAAACCTACTGCATTTTCTACTTCAACTTCTATATTATGAGTGCCTTCCACAAGTTTTTCCGGTTTATACTTTATCATAGAAGAATTTAATAGTTCGGCAGAAACAGTTTTACCGTTTATTTTCATATCTATCTTATTTATTTTACCATCTTCAGATACTGTTACAGATATAAGAGGATCTACTTCTTTAACTACTTTACCGTCAGGAGGAAAAGGAGAAGATAATTTTGGAGGAGTGCTGTCAAAAAAAGCTTTTATTTCATAACTTGATTTATTTCCTGCTCTGTCTGTAGAAGTAATTTTAAAAGTATTTTTTCCCTGGTTTAATAAAAAATCTTTTTGAAAATCTCCTTTATCATCAGGTTTTATATCAAAAATTTTTCCGTCTTTATCTATTTTAACCTTTGAAATTACTTCAGTTTTTCCTTTTATAATAAAGGATTTGTTTGTTGTGTAGATTTCCTTTTCTGCCGGTAGAAATATAGATATTATGGGAAATGATGTATCTACTGAGAAGGTCCATCTTTTTTTTATATTCCATATTGCCATTTTGGGATGGTAAAAAATTTCTATTTCATGTTTCCCTTCAGATAAATAGTCCACTGGAAGAATAATCCGGTTTTTGGAAAGAGAAATTTTTTTTGTAACATCTTTCCCATCCATGGTTACTTTTTTTATATAGGAAAGACTGGACGAATATTGAAAAGATATTTCGGGATTTGAACTGGTAAGAACTTCCCCTGGCTCAGGTTTAAACTTTGAAGGTGTGGAAATATATATGGATATCTGAAGGGATATAAATAATATTGATAATAAACACAAAAATAATAAAATCATCTTAATCAGTTTAAGATGCTTTTTTAAAATTCTTCTTTCAATTCTGTATAACCTCGACCAGGTCAGCATAAAATCATATTTCCCAGAGTCCTTTAATGGAGGATGGAATATTGGTGTCTCCTTTAATGTGGTATAAGTTAATATTTTGACATTATAGCTTTAAGAGCGTTTTTATATGTTTCGTTTTTAGGTTCCAGTGCAAGAGCTTCTTCAAAGGCTTCTGTAGCTTCATCAAGCTTTCCTTCACTCTCCAGGGCCATACCATTATAATAATAATAATCTGCCTGTTCCGGATTTATTGATAATGCCTTTTCATAATATATTATAGCATTTTTTGTATCTTCCATACAGTGATATGCATTACCAAGAGCATAATAGTAATCTGCCTGTCCTGGCTTTAATTGTAAAGCTTTTTGAAAATATTCAACAGCCTGAGTATATTTACCTGATTTATGACATGACAGACCGGCACTGAAATTCCAGTAGTGATCATTCGGCCTTACCTTAAGTGCTTTAATATAATAAGTCAGTGCTATGTCAAATTTATTCAGAAAGAAATAGGCAATGCCAAGGTTATAGCTATAGTAGGGATTGTTCTGGTTCAAATCAACTAACTTTTTCAGTGTTTCTGCTGCTTCTTCATAATTTCCTCTCTGCAGACAGGCAGTTCCAAGATTATAAAGAATTCCGCTGTTTTCTGGCTCAACTTCTGCTGCAATTTTATAGTTATTCAAAGCTTCTTCTGCCATGCCAGTATAATCCATAGCTACGCCAAGATTTGTATAATATAATCCATTTTTTTGTTCCATTTCAACAGCTTTTTGCAGTTCTTTTTTTGCTTCTTCATATTTACCTGCATAGAGATTTTTCAATCCTTCTTCAAAAAAGGCCTCTCCTGGGGACATTGTGTTTCCTCCTTAAGAAATTAACTTCACATCTTTTATTGTCAGTTAATTTTATCTCTTTTCATTTTTCTTGTCAATTTACATTTTTCCTTTTTCCTTTATAAAGATTTTTTTTAATTTTTTATTAAGATGAAAGAATTTCTTTTGAAAAAATTCTCTGAGAAGGTGGCGAAAAATTGAGAAATTGATATAATAAAAGAATTAATAAGTGAAAAGTGAAGAGTGAAGAGTGAACCTATGACTGATCGCTGAAATAAGGAGGACAAAAAAGTGAAAGTAATGCTCATTTTCCCGCCTCAGTCTCAACCATTTCTGCCCCATCCTGCCCTGCCTCTCTTGACTGCCATGTTAAAAAAGGAAGCTATAGAAGTCATTCAGAGGGATTTTAACATGGAAGCCTATGAAGATATTACTGACCCTGACAGACTCAAAATATCAGGATGTCCTGAAGATATTATAGAAAAATTGCAGAAAGCAAAATCTTACCTGAGGAGCGGAGAAGATTATTTCGTAGAAGAAGATTATTACTCAGCTATAGATGTAATTGAAAATTATCTCTATCATGTGTCATGTATGTTTCCGGACATGAAATGGTCACTTAAAAATTACCTGATTTCCTGTTATAGTACAGGTTCATCTAAAGATATTATGGAAGCAGCACAGGACAGAAAAAGAAATATTTTTATCTCATATTTTGAAGATAAAATAAAAGATATAGGACAGGAAAATCCTGATATACTTGGTATATCTGTGGCATGGAAGAGTCAGATAATACCTGCCTTTACCCTTGCCCATCTTGTGAAAAAACATCTTCCATCTATCCATATATGTATGGGAGGAAGTATGATAGGACACTGGGCAGATTATCTTAAATATAAGAAAAATATGTTTTCTTTTGTAGACAGCTATATTCCTTTCGACGGTGAAACAGGGCTTGTAAGGCTCGCAAAAAAATTAAAAGAGGGAAATCTTAAAGATGTACCGGGACTTATATATATAAATAAGAAACATATAGTAGTAAATAAACCTGAAATTTGTGGCAATCTGAACAGTCTTCCTTTTCCTGATTTTGATGGTTTGCCTCTGGATAAATATTATTCTCCTCAGATTTATCTTCCCATGGCTGCTTCCCGCGGTTGTTACTGGAGCAAATGTGCCTTCTGTTCCCATCATCTTTCAGGAAGTAAATTCCGTTCCAGACAGGCAGATGTTTTATATAATGAAATGAATTTTTTACATGAAACATACAACTGTAAAAATTTTTATTTTGTAGATGATGCTATGCCTCCTTCTGTAATGAGAAGTCTCTCTCAAATGATAATAGAAGGAGAAAAACCTTACAGATGGGCAGGAGAAATCAGATTCGAAGAACTTATGGACAGAAGCTATTTTCATACTTTATATAAAGGAGGATGCAGGTTTTTATTATTCGGTCTTGAGTCCTTCTGTCAGAGAATACTGAATTTAATGGATAAGGGATATAAAAAAGAAATGATTGAACCTGTGATAAAGGAAGCAAATAAAGCAGGTATAATAACATGGATATTTTTCTTTCTTGGTTTCCCCGGAGAAAAAAGACATGAGTCAGAGGAAACCCTTGAATTTATTGTTAATAACAATCAATATATTGATATGATAGGACCCGGGCCCTTTGTATTAACGAAAAATTCATTGATATATAATAATTTGAGAAAATTTAAAATCAGAGCTGTAGGAGAAGATAAAAATCAAGATCTGCAGTTATCCTATCCTGCTCTTGTGGGTGAAGGAATTCAGCATGACGATGCATCAGGTATACTCAGGGAATTTCAGGCTCATCCCTCTGTTCAGAAATTTTTGAAACCATTTGTTTCAGAACCTCATTTACTTTTTTTGGGAAAATCACAATGAATAATTCCATTGAATTTAAAAAAAAATATAATTTTCTATTTAAAATCCTCTTTACTTTTTTTATTTTGACGTGATAATATAACAAGAAAATAATTAACTTCAGAATTTATTAAAGATAAGAAAGGATGAGTGAAAAAAATGGGTATAGGAATTGGAAACAAATCATCTAACACTACGGTTGTTAATAATTATTACGGTGGCGGCGGCGGAATGGGACAGATGAATCCCATGCAGATGTTGATGCATATGATGAGAAAAATGATGCATATAATGAGCGGAGGTCAGTCCAATCCAATGGGAATGGGCGGCGGAATGCCAGGAATGGGCGGCGGAATGCCAGGAATGGGCGGCGGAATGCCAGGAATGGGGGGTATGGGAGGCATGGGCGGCGGAAATCCAATGAGCAGTGCCCTCGCAGGTATGTTAGGCGGAATGATGGGCGGAATGATGGGCGGAATGATGGGCGGAGCAATGGCAGGAGCAATGGGCGGCGGAATGCCTCCACCACAGATGGGTGGTATGGGTATGGCAGGAGCAGGAGCAATGGGTGGACCTCAGCCAATGGGAAGAGGCGGACTGAAGGTTGAAGGAAATAAAGTTACCACACCTGGCGGTTATTCTGTAGAATATAAGGGAACAGACGTAACAATTAAAGGTGGAGCAGGCGGAAAAGGCGGCGGAGCAGGCGCAGCAGCAGGAGCAGGCGCAGCCCAGGGCGGCGGCGGTAATTTTGCATTTGCAGGAGCAGGAGCAATGGCAGGCCCCGGCGGAGCTGGTTCCTATGCATTCGCAGGAGCTGGTTCATTTGGCGGCGGAGCAGGTGCAGGAGCAGGTGCAGCAGCAGGTATGGGTGGAGCACAGCCTTCAGGACAGACAAAGATATGGGGAGATCCTCATGTAGATGAAGGAGATGGAAAACGCTGGGAATGGAAAGATAAAGCTATGAGCTTCAATCTTCCTGACGGAACAAAGATAACAATGAATGCCGACGGCCCCAAGGGAGTCGTAAAAGCTATTGATATATATAATGGTAATGACCATGTTCACGGTGAAGGCGGCAAGTTCCAGGGAGGAGTCCAGGGCGGTGGTCAGATGAAAGATATGCAGCAGGCTGACGGAGACAGTGTATATGCAGGCCAGGACGGAAATGTTTCCAACTGGTATAAAAACCCCTTCGGCCAGGGACAGCAGGTTTCTGATATGCAGGGATATCAGGGTAAAAACATATAAGTTAATTTATATATAAATAAAAAGAGCCAGGCAACTGGCTCTTTTTATTTTTTAAGAGTAAATATGATAAATTCTGCATTACAGAGAAATCTTATGGGAATAACACTCATGCCAAGCCCCCTGCTTACATACATCTGAGTGGATTTAACCCTGAACATACCGGCTGAATATCTGAATAAATCCCATGTATGATTGTAAATTGCCCCTAAAAGAGGTATTCTTACCTGTCCGCCATGTGTATGGCCAGACAATACAAGATTTATCCCCATGTCTGCAGCTTTTCTGATTATTACGGGAGAATGGGCAAGAAGTATTTTAAATTCTCCTTCTGATGTCCCTTCCATGGCCATTGTAAGATCATCTTTTTTTCTATGGGGATCATCTACTCCTATGAGTCGAATGGTTGAACCATTTAATTCTATAAGGGTATTTTCATTTGTTAATATGTTAATTCCACATCTGGCAATACCTTCTTTAAGTCTCTTTCCTTTTTCTTTTAAACCATTGTCATTATTCCCCCATACTGCCCATACACCCAGAGGTGCCCCTGTGCCATCAAGGGTTTTAAGACATGGAGTAATTCCCCATGAATTACTTACAAAATCACCTGTTATAAATATTATATCAGGTTTTTCTTCTTTAATAATATGTTTTATTCTTTCTTCTCTTTTACCATATTTGCTTACATGCAGGTCAGAGAGATGAATTATTTTTAATCCGTTAAACCCTTCTGGTATATGAGGAACATGTAAATCTTTTTTTGTTACTTCAAAATTTTTTGAACGTTCAAACTGTATATATATAAATATTAACAGCAGAAATATTATAATATATAGTAAAATATTCATAGTTAAATTCCTAACTTATTTTCGTGACGCGTAACGCGTAACAGGAGGATGATATACATTTAGCCGAAAAATTTCTTTTTTAAGACTAATATTACAAAGTGAGGTAAAGCCATCATTCTCATAAATCTTGCCGGTTCTCTGTAAAGCCTGTAAAGCCACTCTATATTTAATTTAATCATCCAGGCAGGTGCCCTGTCAAGTTTACCTGAGAGGACATCAAAACTTCCTCCTACACCGATAGAAACAGGGACATCAAGTTTTTCTAAATGTTTGTATGCCCACTTTTCCTGTGATGGTACTCCCATAGCTATTATCAGAATGTCAGGTTTTAGTTTTTTTATTTCCTCTATTATTTCCTCATCTTTTCCTCTGAAATAGCCGTGATGGGTTCCTGTAATGTGTAATGAAGGATAACGGGTTTTCAGGTTTTCTGCAGCCTTTTCTGCCACACCTTCCTGAGAGCCTAAAAAATAAAAATTATAACCTTTCTGTGCTCCTCTTTCTGCAAGATGCTCCAGAAGTTCTATACCTGCTACTTTTTTAATTTTTCTTGAATGAAGCATGGCAGCACTCCAGATTATTCCTGCAGTGTCAGGAACTACAAGATGGGTATTGTTTATGACATATTTTAATTCTCCATCCTTCTGAGCCATCATGGTCATTTCTGTGCCAAGTGTTACTACAAGATGAGGCGTTTTTTCTTCTATGAATGTTTCTATTATATCCAGAGATTCCGACATGGTAACCGGATGTAATGAAACTCCTAAAATATCTATTCGTTCCAATAGTTATTAACTCCTTATATAATATAATTATTACGCATCACGCATCACGCATCACGCATCACGCGTCACGCGTCACGCGTTACGCGTTACGATCAATAATTATTTCTGGCAAAAGCCATACCAATAACTTCATTAAGCCCATTTTTAAGATCTTGATTTTCCTTTGCTATTAATTCATTCTCACAGATAATTACCTCTTTTCCTCTGTGAACCATTTCTTCTATAACCATAATAGCAGCAGCTTTAAATTCCGTAAGGACAGTATCAAAATTATCCTTTAAATTTTTTATATCTTCTGATAAGAGTTTTTTATTTGCAAGATTATTGCTGTATTTAACGATATGACATTCATATGTTTCTTCCAGATATTTTTTTTGACCTTCAAGTGAAGCTATTGGAGCTGTAGTGAAAAATATGACTTTTTTACCTTTAAGACTTGAATTTTCAGGAATAATAGGTTTTGGTTTAAACACAGTTTCTATTATAAGATGGGTAGATACGAGTGAATTAAGGAAATTTCTGAGTTTTTCTTTATTCTCTGTATCACATTTTGTTATAATTATCATATCTCCTTTTATTATACTGTATCTTTCTATTTTACCGAATTTATCGGGATCCTGGTCTGCTCCTATAATAACTATTTCTCCGTTTATTCTCACAGGAGGTCTTGATATGCCGCTTCCCTGGTATATTATTAATTCCGATCCAAGTTTTTCTGCCATTTCAGTTCCTTCCCATACATTGGAAAATGCTGCCACACCTGTTCTGTAAGATTCACCTACACGAAAACAACCAATTACAGGGAAACCTGTACTAAGAGCTGTCTGCCAGTTATCTGAACATATATGACCTTCTTTTTTACTGAGTTCAAGTATATGTTCAGGAGTTAGTCTATAACCTTCCGGAGAAATAAGAACCGGTTTTACCGGCCCTCCTCTTCCCATTGTGATAAATACAGGCCTGTATTTATCCATCAGTCTGGCCATACTATTTATAACAGATGTTTTTCCTACCCTTTTTCCTGTTCCGAGAAAACCAAGGGTAGTAATGTTTGTTCTGTGAAGAATGAAATCTCTTAATAATGGTATATTACGATCTCCTGTAAAGGTAAAATCCAGACCTTCATAGGTAGCTCCATAAGCTGTTATTACAGGGGCAAATTCATTTCTGGTAGAAGTTAAAACATTAGGAGCACCTGCAAGATCATAAACCTTCTCCGGTTGAAATTCCAGAAGGCCTTTTTTTATTCTTTCTATGGAATTTAACCTGTTATCATATATTACAGGTACAGAGAGTTTTTCCAGATCTTTTGCATCGCCTATTTTTTCTATAGATCCAAGTATTACTGCTCCTGTTACATTTCCTATTTCTTCGTGAGCATATTTTATTGCACTGTTATTTGTATGAAGATATGTGGAACCTTCCAGAATAAGCATTGTTCTTTCTTTATTCATATAGCAACTCCTTTACAGGTAAGTTAGTTTCATAAAATTCTATTTTAACTCATTTGGAGTTTTTTTCCAAGAAATTTAAAAAAAATCAAAAACTTGACAATATAAGTCATTAATGTTATATTAAAATTTAAACATTTTCCCCAAGTATGTTTTTTGCTTTCTAAGGAGGGTAATTTTACTGTGATAACCAATATGGATTCTCTTGGTATCGTGACTTCTGTTAATGAGCCTAAATATGGCAAATTTTCTTTTCAGCCTCTTGAAGACCGTATAGCTATAATTGTTGGTAATTCATTGAGGAGGGTTCTTTTATCTTCACTGCCGGGAGCATCTGTCTATTATGTAAAGATAGATGGTGTTCTTCATGAATTTTCTACTATACCAGGTGTTGAAGAAGATGTTACCCAGATTGCTCTGAACCTCAAGAAATTGCGTTTTAGAGTTTTTTCAGACAGGAATAAGGTTTTATATCTTTCTGCAAAAGGTATTGGCCAGGTTACTGCAGCTGATATTCAGGCTGACAGTGAAATAGAGATACTCAATCCATCTTTACATTTAGCTACCATGTCAGAAAAAGATGCCACTCTTTCTATGGAGATTGGTGTAACTACAGGTACAAGATATATATGTGGAGATAAACATAATGACCTTGAAGGCCAGATGAATGTTATTCCTATTGATTCTTATTTTTCTCCTGTAGAAACGGTCTGTTATAATATTGAGAAAAAAGACAATGACCATTCTGCCAGTTCAGTTCTTGTTATGGAACTCTGGACCGATGGCAGTCTTCTGCCAAATGAAGCTTTAAGCAGAGGAGCTAAAATTCTCAGTGACTATCTGAATCATTTTGTAGGATTGAAAGCAGGACTTGAGAAGGTTCAGAAATCTGACAGTATCCAGATTCAGGGAACTATACCTCCTCTGGATATGAAGGTAGAAGATTTAAACCTTTCCGTAAGAGCCCTGAATTGTTTAAAAAGAGCCGGAGTAGAAAATCTTGGAGAATTAATTCTGGAAAAAGAATCGGAACTTATGAGTATCAGGAATTTTGGTAGAAAATCTATGACAGAAGTAATAGACAAGTTAAAAGAATTTGGCTTAAATCTTAAGCCTGAAGATGAGTAACTGAAGAAAGAATAATCATTCAGTCACAGGGGCAGAATAGATTCTGCCCCTGTCTTTACTAAAATAAATTTAAAGTATAGGAATTTTTGTTAAGTTCCTTCATAATCCTCGCGTCACGCGTCACGCGTCACGCGTCACGATAAGTTATTTCATAATTTTATGTTAGATTTTTTTTTAAATATATGGTATCAGTTTTTAGGTTATGCAGCATGCCATCAAATAATGGAAAGAACTGCCTTTTTTGGTTCTAAACCGCTTTTTGTTTGCTGTCGTTGCACCGGTATATATGCAGGTTATGCAATTTCCTGTCTTTTTATTTATCTTACAGGAAAAAGTAAAGCCAGATATTTTCCTCAGAGACATGTAATAATTACGGGAGTCATACTTTCATCTCTTATGTTTATTGATGTTGGTACTGCTGTGGCAGGTTTAAGGCACGGTTCAAATGATATAAGGCTAATTACCGGTCTTCTGGCAGGCATGTCTTTACCTTTTGTATTATTTCCTGCTATTAACAGATTATTAACATATAATTCGGGAGAAGACAGGCAAATTATAGATGGAATAAAACCTTTTATATGTCTTATTCTATCAAACTGGTTGATTTTTCTTCTGATTAAATCAGGGAAAGACTTTTTATTCTGGCCTTTCTTTTTATTAATAGCTGCAGGCTTTATACTTATCTATGTTAACCTTAATTCTATATTGATATTATTTTTTCTGCGATTAACAGGACATAACACAGGGGCCATGTTAAAAGTTATAATTTTTTCTTTTATATTATCTTTTTTCGAACTGTTACCTGTATACTGGTTTTATAAGTTTCTGGGGATAAAAAATTAGTTGTCATGGTGAAACATTAATAAATTTTTAAATCAGAGAGAACATAAATTTCGCCTCTGCAAAAGGAATCCAACCTTTAAGAGAGAATATTCTTAAAAGTAAGTTTATAATAAAGAGGAGTGATTATTAAATAATATGGAAAAGAAGAAAATTGAAATAGTTTCTGAAGATGATGTGACAGGAGATCATATATCAAAGGAAGAGGATAATAATTCAGAAAAAAGAGATGAAATATCAGATGAAAATATATCTTTTAATGAAAAATCTATTTCAGATGAAGTAAATCTCAAAAAAGAACTTGAAGAGGCAAAATCTCTGGCTAACCAGAACTGGGAGAGTTTTCTCCGTGCCAGAGCCGATTATGAGAATTTTAAGAAAAGAGCGGAACAGCAGATAAGTGCAGGTACCATTACGGGAAAAAGAATTATTATAGACAGGGTAATTGAAGTTCTTGATAATTTCGAAAGAGCCCTGAATTTTGATGAAAGTAAAGCAGATGTTAAAAATATTCTTATAGGTGTGAGAATGATATATAAACAGTTAAAGGGAGTTCTTGAAGATGAAGGGGTAAAAGAAATTCCTACAACAGGTACTATATTTGATCCCAGGTTTCATGAAGCAGTGGAAACTGTAACTTCTGATAAACATAAGGACGAAGAAATAGTAGAAGAATGTTTGAAAGGTTATACTTTCAAGGATAATGTTCTCAGACCTGCTCAGGTCAAGGTAGCCAGGGTGTCTGCAGATACACCAGAAGATAATTAGAATCGTAACGCGTAACGCGTTACGCGTTACGCGCAATTACGATTTTTATTTTCCTGACTTTTCTTTCATGTCTTTTGCCTGCTGCTGAATCCTCTTTGCCAGCATTTGAACCTGATAGAGTTTTTCTCCTCCTCTTATTGCCTGAAGTATACCATTCTGCAGATGAGTGGGATTTTCATCTTTCAGATATAATCTCATTTCTGCAGTTCCTTCTTTTGATTCCTTTATACCCATCTCAAAAATTTGTTTGGTCTGCTCCATTATCTGTCTTTCTCTTTCATCTGTAAGGTCAGGTAATTTCTCTTTTTTTAATGTTTCCTCACTCTGTCTCAAGAGCCCGTCAAGCCAGTCAAGGGTTGATAAAAATTCTTCTTCTGAAATCTTTTTTTGCATAAAAGCTACGGCACTATCATAAATCTTTTTTACATTTGGTGTCATCATAGGTGTAACCATATCTTTTGCTTCACCTACATCTATCCTTACATCAGGTTCTTCTACCGGATGTTCTTCTATTGGTTTAATATCAGGTATTGGTATATGACATTTCGGACATATTTTAATGTCAGGCTGTGCTTTTAATCCACACTTAAAACAGATCTTTTCTTTTGGCACTGTGTCCTGTTCTGCCTCTTTGTCTGCTTCTTCTACTGCTGACACAAGTATATTGTAAGAACTGCTCAGTTCTTCTGCTGCCTGTCTCACCAGTTCTGTACCTTCGAATATATGTTCAGGGTCATTATCTTCAAAATACATTTCTATTTCTTCGAAACCATCTTCCATTAAATCAAGAGCCTCCATGATGAGTGGTGCTTCTTCTTCTGCTTCTTTTGTATCATAGGCATCATTCATAACTTCTTTAATATTTTCATAGGCACTCTGATGAAAGGTTTTACAAAAGGCCAGCCTTTTTTTGAGATTTTCCGGTTCATAAAGTCCCTCTGCTACTCCTTTACCTATTCTGATTAATTCACTTATCATAGGAGAATCGGAAAAAATTTGTATTTTTTCTTCATCTTTTTTCAATACATCAGCAGATTCAAACAAAGAGTTAGTTTCTTCTATTAATTTTTCTATGCCTTTTTCTATATGGTATAAACTTCCATCTTCCAGATAGAAATTAAGTTCATCCAGAGATTCTTTAAATCTTGCCAGTCCTTCTTCAATCATAGGTAATCTTTCATTTGCCACATCTGTTTTTGGTTGAGTTTTTGACAGAAACTCAACTGTATCTGCCATGTTTTTATGTAACCGGTAAAGAATACCGAGCTGTTCCTGAAGTACTTCAGGTTTTACTTTTCCTTCTTTTAGAGCATGGGCAATACGAATTAGATTATTTACATCAGGTGATCTGGTTAAATTTTCTTCTTTCCCTGCTTCTTGAAATTTTTTTGCTATGTCTTTTGGAAGCTTTTTATATTCCATAATTTATAATCCCTCTTTCAATCAAAGTTAAATAAAAATACCAGTTCAAACTTTTCTATTTCGTAAAAACTAGGAAAAATCCTTCTTTGAAATATTCCAAATTTAATCAATTACTTCTGAGAAGAATCAGTTTTTCTATTAATAAGGTAATTTCAGGAAATTCTTCAGTATGATTTATAGCATCCAGTAAAAGGTTCAGTGCAGGATCTATATAGGTTAAAAAATCCTCTTTCCCTTTTACAATACCGAGAAAACCATAGGCCCCCAGTGCCTGCATGAGACGCTGCATAGAGGTTTTGTAGAATATATCCATAAAATGTTTTTTATCATGAACAGGTTTCTCTCTACAGTAATAATCCAGTAATTCTTTTCGTAATTTCTTTTCCAGAGACACATAAGGGTCATAGAGGAGTGATGCAAGATCATACTGGCATACACCGAGTCTTGCCGACTGAAAGTCCAGGAAATACAGATTATCCTGTTTTATATAGATATTCTGTGATTGAAAATCCCTGTGAACTATAACAGTGTCTTCTTTAGAAAGTGTTTCTCCAAGATTGTTTAATTCTTTTATTAATTTCTCAGAGTCTTTTACATTTAAGTGGAAAAATTTTTCCACACAGCTTTCAAGAAAATAATCTGTTTCCCACCGGTAGTAATTATGATCAAATATTCTGTCTGTTATTGAGTTACAGTTTATCTGGTTTATTTTCTGTAATTTTATGAGCTGCTGAATAATATCTTCATAGATGTTTATTACTTCATCTTCTTTTCCTTTCAATTCCAGAATTTTACTCTGTAATGATACATTTCCTGCGTCTTCAAACAGTATGAGACAGTCTTTTCTGTTATAATTATATATTTCCGGCACAGGTATATGATGTTTTTTTAGAAAAAGCCCTATCTCAATATGTTCTTCCAGTTCTTTTTCCGAATAACAGAGGACAGTATTTTTACCTTCCCCTTTAATTCTGAAATACTGTCTTTGAGAACCACCTCCGTATATTTCCTCTATAGAAATTTTATCTGTTGAATGGTATAGTTTACCGAGTAAATTTGAATAGTTTTTCGGGATATTAATCAACTGTTTACCTCCATGATTTATTTAGGAATGGAAATTTATTAATAGTCTCTTTCCTCGCGTCACGCGTCACGATTTAATATATTTGAAACAGTTATTTAATTGTCATTCCTTATTTATAATCAGATCTTTTGTTACGATAGCATTTTCTATATGATGACTTCCTGAGATCTCCACATTATTCCATATAATGGAATTTTTAATCTTTATATTGCCGGAAATTTTCACATCTTTACCTGTAACAGAAAATCCTTCTAATGTTACTTCATCACCTATATGTGAAGAGTTATGGCATATATGATTACCTGTTATATTTTCTACTCTATAAAGTTTTTTTTCTAAAATATCCCTGTGGGCTTCCCAGTAAGACTGAACTGTTCCTATGTCACGCCAGTAATAAGGCTCCTCTGGTATATATCCCATAATACGGCCAGGCTCTTTTTTTATTATGTCAAGTATGACAGGATTTATTTCAAAATAATTCTTTTCATCTGGCAGCCACTGTAAAAATTCATTACTGTATATGGTTATAGCAGAACCTGCCAGATTTTTTATTGACAGATCTTCTTTTCTTCCGAGATTATTTGCTATGTCCACTACAGTGCCGTCATTCATTATACTCACATGATTTATAGGTTTACAATCTACCAGTATGAATGTAACAATATTATTATGTTCTTTATGAAATTTTATGGCATCATAAAGATTTATAGTGCTTAGTATATCACTCGTATGTATGATAAATATTTCTTCATGTTTGAGAAAATGTTTAAACCTTACAGTTCCCCCTCCTGTACCCAGAATTTTCTCTTCTTCCGTAATAAAAAGATTTATATAGTGAATATTTTTTAGATATGGTACAAGTAATTCTCTTAAATAATGAGTATTTATACCGATTTCTGAGATACCCCATGATGATAAATATTTAAATATCAAATCAATCATAGGGATATTTACAACAGGAAAGAGTGGTTTAGGTATTATATTACTCAATGGTTTTAATCTTGTTCCAAGACCTGCTGCCCATACAAGTGCTTTCATTATCAGTCAGGGTATGGATTTTACTTATACCCTGTAAGAAACACCTCTATTCATATAATAAATATTTTTTCCGTCTTTCTTTAAATTTTTCTTTATCTTCTTTCCATAAACTGACAATAGCTTCCAGATTTTCTCCTCTATCAATATCTTTTCTTAATTTTTCACTTCCTGAAAGTATGTCGAAAGGTAATTTTTCATATTCATATTCATAGGGAGGATTTCTCCAGAGATTTTCCTTTTCATATCTTTTTCTAACAGCTAAAAGAATTGCCACGAAGGTTTTTACCGGCTCAATCTTATTTCTGTCTGTTACATGAAGCTGTATACCACCGCAGATTTTTCCTCCATGTTTCTGGAAGGCAGGTTCGAAATAGAGAGGACGAAAATATACTCCGTTGAGATTAAATTCCTTCATGTCTTTTGCCAGTATAAATGGATCTATATAAGGTGCTCCTATGATTTCGAAAGGCCTTGTTGTTCCTCTTCCTTCTGATAGTAATGTGCCTTCTATGAGACATCCTCCCGGATAGACTGTTGCAGTATCAAGGGTCGGCATATTTGGTGACGGCATAACCCAGGGAAGACCTGTCTCATCATGCCACATATGTCTTGACCAGTTTTTTACAGCTATTACATCTAATTCTGCAGTTAATTTCAGCTCTCTGTGAATAATCGTTAAAGCTTCTCCTATAGTAAGTCCATGTCTTATGATTAAAGGATGAAGTCCTACGAAAGATAAAAAATTTTCATTTAGAGAGGGACCTTCTATTTTATCTCCCCTGATCGGGTTGGGTCTGTCCAGTAAAATAACCTTTATATCTTTCTTTGCAACAGCTTTTAACATGAGAAGAGCAGTCCATAGAAAAGTATAATATCTGGCTCCTACATCGGGAAGATCTATTACTATTATATCTATATCAGAGAGCATACTCTCTTTCGGTTCCCTGACTTCTCCGTATAGACTGTATACAGGACATTTATAGTAAGGATGAATAAATCCTTCCCATTCAATCATATTGTCCTGTGTATTACCGTAAAGGCCGTGCTGCGGGCCGAATATGGCACTCATAGTTATATCTTTTTCTTCATAGATTAAATCTGCTATATGCTTAAAATTTCTGTCAACAGATGCAGGATTTATCAGAAGTCCTGCTCTGTAGCCCTTTAATTGGGAAAAATTATTTTCTTTTAAAACATCGAGACCTGTTTTTGTGTTCATTTTTTATAATCACCTCTTATTGTCGTAACGGGTAACGCGTAACGCGTGACGGGTGGTACCGTAATGCGTAATGCGTAATGCGTGATGTGTGACGTATAGGCCCACCAATCACTCTTCACTCTTCACTCTTCACCCATCACCCTTCACAATTCAAAAGCAAAAAGTCCGTTTTCTTCTGATGCAATAAATAACATACCGTCTGCTACTGCAGGTGAAGAACTTATTTTTCCTCCTATTTCTTTTTTAGTAACATTTAAACTGTTCACATCGAGTGTATATATATAACCGCTGGAATTACCGATATAAAGTATGCCGCTGGCTATGGCCGGTGAAGATATTATTTCTCCGTTTGTTGCATATTCACATATTTTATCTCCTGTTATGGCATCAATGGCATATATTTTTTTGTCTTCAGAACCGATAAATATTTTATTATAAGCTACAGCAGGTGAAGAAATTACTTTACCTTCTGTTTCAAATTCCCATACAATTTCTCCTGTTTCTGCCTGTAAGGCCAGAACTTTATTTTCAAGAGTTCCGAAATAGAGTATATTTTCAAAATATGCAGGTGAAGATAAAACAGGGCCTGTATTTTTTTCCCATAATAATGTTCCTTCAAGATCTACTGCGTAAAAAGCTCCTTCCACTGTTCCGAAATATACACTTTTATCATCTATTGCAGGAGATGAGGAAACAGTTTTACCTGATTCAAAACTCCATTTTACTTCTCCTGTATCTACAGATAAACCATATAAAGTTCCATTATCTGAAGCGATATAGAGAATGTCTTTTAATAATACGGGAGAAGAATTAAGTTTGCTTTTTGTTTCAAAGAGCCATTTCACACACATACTTTCTTTTTCCAGGGCATAGATAAAGCCGCCGTTAGAAGCAAGATATATATTTTTTATCTCAACTACCGGAGTAGCTTTTATCTCTCCGCTGGTATTGAAATTCCATAGTTCTTTTCCATTTTCTATATTCAGAGCATAAAGCCTTGTGTCTTCAGAACCTATATATACCATTCCGTCTGATACCAGGGGTGAAGAGCTTATCTTTCCATGTGGTTTAAAGACCCATTTCTGTTTCAGCCTGTTTTCAGTTTTTTCATCTGTTTTTTCAACAGGGTTGTAACTGCATCTGGAAATATCTTTTTTAAACATTACCCAGATTTTAGATTCTGCAGTGTATTTTATTTTTTCCAGATAATCTTTATGGGAAATAGATAGAGCTTTTTCCGTGATTTTACTTACTTCCTGGTATTCTTTCATAAGTAACTTCGTTTTTGCAAGTTTGGCATAGAAAATAATATTTGTTGGATCCAGAGCTACTGCATCATTGTAAGCATCGGCAGCTTCTCTGTAATTTTCCAGCTGTTCAAGAACATTACCATATTTGAAAAATATCATTCCATTTTTAGGATTAATCTCCAGTGCTTTGAAATATAATTCAATAGCTTCTTCATATCTGTCGGTTCTTGCATAAACATCACCGAGCAGTATATGATAGTCTTCCTTCTTTACACCGTAAATTGAACTATTGAGGATTAAATCTATTTCCTGTTTGTTAAATATGAGCTTTTCTTTTTTACTGATTTCTGAATTTTTTAAGATATTTGGTAAAATTTCCTTGAGAAATTTTTTATTTAAGAGTGTTTCTATGACTTTTAATTTTCTGGATGTAAATTTGTGTTTTAAAGTTTTTATAGCCTCCTTCGGGATTTCATATAGCTCTGTATAATTAAGAGCTTTTTTAATGTGTTCTGCAGCGTCGTCCCAGTCTTCTCTTGAAAAGGCATTTTTTGCCACTCCGTAATGAGCTTCTGCAAGTTCCAGTTTTACATCCAGATTGTCTGTATCTTCTGTGACAAAATTGATGAGTAATCCTAGAGCATCTCTATATCTTTCAATCTGTCTGTAAATTTTTGAAAGTTTAAGTCTGTAATAGATATTATCCGGTTGTAATTTTATCATTTTCAGATATATGACTTTTATTTGCTCTGTATCCCCATGTTTTTCGAAGGCATCGCTTAAGATTTCAAATAATGTATAATCATTTACTTCAAGAGCAATGGAAACAATCTGATTTATAACTTTATTATCAGTTATACCCATAGTCACAGCTTTTGCTATGGATTTTATAGCATTATTCAGATCTTTTGCCTGAAGATAAATTTCAGCTTTATCTATATAATAATTAGGGCTGTTCTGGCCGAATTTATCGGCTTTATTCAGGTATTTCTGTGCTTCTTCACTATGACCTTCAGTAATTAAAATTTTACCAAGAAGATAACATGGTTCATAATAACATGGATTAACTTTTATGGCTTTTTTTAAATAGTCTCTGGCATTTTTTAAATCTTTTTTCTTCATAAAAAGTCTGCCAAGAGAGGTCATAGTTTTGTAATGGTCCGATTTCAGTGTTAAAACATTTTTCAGTATTTCTTCTGCTTCTTCTAATAGGTCATTTTGTAATAGTAATGAACCGAGTCTGTATTGAACCTCCGGAAACTCAGGATCTTCTTCTATTACTTTTTCATAATATTTACTGGCTTCCCGCCAGTCTTTTGACTCTAGAAGCATACCTGTATGAAACTGTATTTGAGGAGAATCTGCCGTAAGACCTGACAGTCTTATAATTTCAGGAATAACTTCTTCAGGTGTTTGATTATTCTGACTGTAAAGTTCTACAAGGTTCTGCAAATCTTCTTCGTTGTTGTTATTATCCATCATTATGGCACTTGTAAGTGATTGTATGGCTTTACGTATATCTCCTAACTGTTTGCAGGCATTACTCTGACCTCTATAGGATCTGACTGACTGTTCTATAGACATGGCATATCTGAACTGTTCCAGTGCTTCCTGGTACATACCCTGGTAAAGATGTATTTCTCCAAGACGGCAGAAATTATCATGTTCATCCTGTTTATCTGATATACTGCTTCTCAATAGATATATAATCTGTTTTAGATTTGCATCATCTGTATTTGCAAGAGCTACTCCCTCTATGTCAACCTTGAGTGTATGGAATTTTTTCTGATAATTTAAATTTGCCGGAGATATTTCTACAGAATATTTATAATATTCATAAGCAGATTTTCTGTTGCCAAGTTTTTCATATATGTCTCCGATTGTATAATATATTGCGGCATCCCTGGGAGACAGATTTACTATTTCTTTATATGATTTAATTGCTTCCTTGAAATCCTCTATTTCCAGAGCTTTTTTTGCCTGGTTTAAATATTCTCTCAGAAGACTGTATTTATTTCTTATTTCTGAAACTTTTGTTTCCAGATCTATGGCGTCAGAATTTAGTATAAGGGCTTTTTCATATATGGATGCAGCTTTTTCCTCTAATCCCCGGGCATAATAGCAATCACCGAGATGTCTATAGGCAATTTCAGATGTTTCTCTTCTGGTTATGTAATCCTGAAAATATTTTTCTGCTTTTTCATATTCTTTCTTTTCCATTAAAAGCTGTCCCACAGTCAGGTTAAGTTCTACCCTTGAAGGATCTTCGTAAAGAATTTTCTGGTACATGCCTAATTCTCTCTTTTAACTCTTCTTCCCTGGCTCTTTTTTCTTTTAAACGTTTTCTATCTTCTTCCAGTTCTTCTTTAATTTTTTCTCTTTCTGCCAGAAGTTTTTTATCTTTCAGATCAGATGTATAATCTGTAGCATCAAGATTAAGATAAGCTTTTCTCTGTGCTTTTTCCTTTTGAAGTTCTTCAAATTTTCTTTTTCTTTCTTCTTCGTCTCTCTTTTTCTTATCTTCCAGTTGTTTTTTTTCTTCTTCCAGTTCTCTTTTAAGTTTTGCCAGTTCACTTTCTTCTTTCTTTTTAGACGAAGGTTTCACATCCTGTATTAAAGATTTATATTTTTCTTTTTTACTTTCAACTTCTTCTCTGGTAAGTACAGGTTCTTTCACAGGCAAAGGTTTTTCCGGAGGAGGAAGGATTCTCTCTACAATTTTCTTTTTTAATAGATCCTTTAATTTTGTTCCCGATTTAGTGGTAATTTTACTTTCTATATCTTCCTGTTTAACCGGAGATACAGGATTTTCTGTTTTTATATCAGGAACAGGCTCAGGCTCTATAACAGGTTCGGAAACAGTATCTATTTTCTCTTCATAAAAAGGTTTAACTTCAACCTGCTCTTCAGCAGGTTTATATTCCGGTGAAACTTC